>OCTW011546516.1_pt1 | contig 27282 bp, 21 predicted proteins | sample 1539671 | NCBI WGS metagenome assembly OCTW01 (sample SAMN02144230, study PRJEB22623) | gut metagenome | biome: sheep rumen | host: Ovis aries | place: New Zealand | reverse complement strand
CTTAATAGTATTGTTATAAAGTTTATTATTAAGTATATTATTATGCTTAGTTTATTTTTATTAATTATTTTAGTTATATCTTTTAGTATAGATTTAGGTTTAGGTAGTTTAATAATTTCCTTTTTAGGTATAGCTTCTATTACGATATTAGTGTAGATTAATTTAAGTTTAGTTTTAGTAAGTGTATAGTTTCCTTTTGCTGGATCTGCTATATAGTATTTATTATTCTTTATTTTTTCTAGAATAATAAAATGGTAGTAACCATTTTTTAGTTTAGTATGTAATATACATGGTAGTTTAGTATATTTTAGAGAGTCTATATCTACCTTCTTACCACATGAATTAAAGCCATATTCTTTTAAGGTATTTACTACATTGTATGCATTTGTTCCTAGTTTAGTAGTATTAGTATCTTTTCTTATTTTATTTCTTGGTACATAGCCTTTGTAGTAATCTACTAGATATGTTATACAAGCTATAGCACAGTCAAAGTTATCCCATTGTCTTATTTTCATATATTTATTCCTTTCTACTTATACTGTTAAGGAATAATTTATATTTCTTTTATAATTGGTAAAAAAAGCAAAAAAAAATAGAAGCTATGCTTCTATTTCTTTTTCTTCTTTTTAGTGTGTAGTTTATCTTGGTAGTTTTCTAAGAATTGAAAATACTTAGAGTGTGAATCGTTAATAATTGGGAATGCATCTAAGATACGTCTAGGTACCATTTTAATTCCTTTTATACGATTTTTCATAAATACATCTACCATGCCTGGTATTTTCATTAATTTTTCTGATTTTAGTTTTTCTGATTCAATAATTTCATTTCTTAAGTTATATGCTACGTAGAATGAATAGATAATATCAATCAAGAATATAAAATAAATTATACCTGTTGTTATACCAATAGTACTTGGTGACATTTGTCTAATCTTTTCATCTATAAATGGATCAACTATGAAATATGCTAAGATTGCACCTATTGCAAAGAATAAAGAATTCTTTAAACATATTCTTCCATTTAAGTTAAACTTTTCTTTGCTATAATCCCACCATTTATTATGGAAAATTACTTCTAGTGCCCAACTTGTGAAATACTCGATAACAGTTGGAATTAATATTGCCATTACTATTGCTAGTGGTATGTTAGAATTAAATAATTTCATAACTCCGACCATTATAATTGCACCAAAACCATATATTGGAATTATTGGTCCACAGAAGAAACCTCTATTAACTAGTTTTTTATTTAAATAAGAACAATATACTTCTTCAATTAAATAGCCACAAAAGCTATAAAATATAAATCTTAATAAGAGTACTGCAAATTCGTACATATAATAACCTCGCTTGTTAACATTGTAACATATTTATAATAAATAGCAAAAAAGAACTTGAATTATTAAATAATATGTACTATAATCTTACATGTATTTGGAAGAAATGTTCGGGTAGCTCAGCTGGATAGAGCACTCGCCTTCTAAGCGATCGGTCGGGAGTTCGAATCTCCCCTCGAACACCATATTAAAAAATTAACTAGATAGAAATATCTAGTTTTTTTTATGCTTATAAATAGAAACAAAAAAATTAGGTTACCCTAATTTATTTTGTTTCTTCAGTTGTTTCTTCTTTTTTTAGATTTAAAACATCTGCACCTTTATAGAAACCGCATTTTGCGCAAGCTCTATGAGGTCTTATAGCTGCACCACAATTTGGACAAGTTGTGATTGTGCCTACTTCTTTCTTAAGATGAGTTCTACGCATTCTCTTTTTAGTTTTACTTGTTCTTCTAAAAGGAACACCAAATCTTTGAAGTTCTAGTGTCATCATAATAACTTACTCCTTTCTTTTAGCTTCCAATAAAGGAGCTAATCTTGGATCAATATCTTCCTTATCCCCTGCATCTTCTAACACTGGCAAATCTAGTTCTTCTGCCTCTGTATAACTAATAGGGATTTCCAAGACAATATTCTCCCATAAAACGCCCATAATATCAAGTATGTTTTGATTATTTTTTAAAAAATCACTTATTTCATCGTTAGATGAATCTATTAGTTCATCTATGTCTATATGGAATGGATATTTTATAGGTTTAAGAGATCTTGCATCTTCAAGAATTAATTTACCATCTGCTACTAGAGTTAAATAATCATTTTGTTCTAAGTCTCTTTCTATCTTAAAAGATAGATCTACTTTATCTACTCCTAGTATTGGAGCATTCTTATAGATATTTTCTGGTATATCTATAGTTTCATTGAATTCCATATTTCTTATTGGAACGTTTTCAAGGTCTAACATATTATTGATTCCTTTCTTTCATGAAAATAGTATAACAAATTATTTACTTTTGTTAAAACTTTTTAAATAAAAAAAGTACTACTCTTCAGTAGTACTTTCTTGTGTGCCTTCAAGTTTTACTAGTACTTCTCTTGGTTTAGACCCATTTTGAGGTCCAACTATACCTCTTTGTTCTAGTAAGTCTATAATTCTAGCTGCTCTATTATATCCAAATCTAAAACGTCTTTGAATAAGAGATGCTGAAATCTTTCCTGATTGTACTGCAAACTCTACTACTTCGTTATACATTGGATCATCATAATCGTCATCTCCACCATCAGAAGATGAAGATGAAGCAGTGTCAGTATCTGGAATATCAAATGTATCATCATATACTGCTTGTTGTTGGCTAGTTGTAGCTTCAATAATCTTTCTTATTTCATCATCAGATACAAAGCATCCTTGAACACGATCAGGATCATTTTGACCCATTGGTAAGAATAACATATCACCTTTACCAAGAAGTTTTTCTGCTCCTGCATGGTCTAAGATAGTTCTTGAATCTATTTGAGATGCTACAGCAAAAGCTATACGAGATGGAATATTTGATTTAACTACACCTGTAATAACATCTGTAGAAGGTCTTTGAGTAGCTGTAATAAGGTGAATACCTGCAGCACGAGCTAGTTGGGTAATTCTCATGATTGAGTCTTCTACTTCTTTTCTTGCTGCTACCATTAAGTCTGCCATTTCGTCTATTATCACAATTATATATGGCATGTGTGGTAGAGAGTCATCACCATTTTGTTTTTTCTCTTCTACTAATTTATTATAGTCATCTATTTTTCTTACATGATTATCTGCAAATGCATGATATCTTCTATCCATTTCTACAACTATTTTTTGTAGTGTTGCAGAGGCTTTTTTAGGATTTGTTACAACTGGACATAGTAAGTGTGGTACTCCGTTGTAATCAGATAATTCTACTTGTTTTGGGTCTACTAATACTAGTTTTACTTCATCTGGTCTATAACGCATTAAGATAGAAATAATAATTGAGTTAGTACATACAGATTTACCAGATCCAGTAGAACCTGCAATTAATAAGTGTGGCATCTTTGTGATATCTGCATATCTTACGTTACCCATTAGGTCTCTACCTAAAGCAACTTTAACTCCACCTTTTGCATTAACCATTTCTGGATCTCCTAAGATTTCTTTAATCTTAACAGATGCAACAGATTGGTTAGGTATTTCTACACCTATAGTACTCTTACCAGGTATTGGAGCTTGGATACGTACGTCCTTTGCTTCTAGAGCTAGTGCTATTTCTTTATTAATTGAACTAATTCTTGATACTCTTGTACCATTTGGAACTGCTACTTCAAATTGAGTTACAGCTGGTCCCATGTGAATATCTACTACTTTTCCATTTATTTGGAAGTCTTGTAGTACTGCTTCTAATTGAGTCTTTTTAGAGATTAGGAAGTTAGATGAATTAACTTTTTTAGATTTATCTGGATCTCCAAGAAGTGTCATTGGAGGTAGTTTATAGTTTGGATTAATATTTGCTTGAGGACGTGCTACTTCTGGCATTGTTATTAAGTTAGCATTTGGTTTTGGAGCATTGCCGTCATGCACGATATTTTTAATCTCATCTAGATTTTGAATTGTTGTAATTGGTCTTGTTGCATCATTATTAATAGGTTTTTTATCTTCATCATCAAGACCAAGTTTTTCTAATCTTCTTGTTAATTCTAATTCTTTTTCTTTTATCTTTTGTTCACGATTAATAGATACTAGAGATACATCATCTTCGTAATCTTCATCTTCAACTTTTTCTTTTCTATATTTATCTATAATGTCATTTAAGGCATCAGTTAAACTAAAATCAAATAACAAGATAATACCAACTAAAGCTACTACCGCAAGTACTATATAAGTACCTACTTTAGCAAACATAGAAGCAAATGCAGTTACTACTGCAGCACCTATGATACCTCCACCTATGTGGATATTTGTAAGGCCAATGCTTGTGATATTTGCTGATACTATAGTTTGCATTCTTTTAACATAGTTTGCATTAGTTACTGTAAATACTTTAGAAGGTTCTACAGCTTCTTCTAGGACTGGCATATGGAATAATGATAAAGCTACTATTATTAGTAAATAAATACCTATCATTCTTGGAGTAATGAATTTAGGTAATTTACCTTTTATTAATAAGTAGAATCCTAGTATTAATAGAATTATTGGGAATAGAACCCATAATTCACCAAATAGAAACATAAAACCTTTTTTTATCCATGTACCTAATGGTCCAAATCCTACACCTATAATACTTAAAGTAATTATTATTAGACCTATGATTTGTACTTTATAGTCATTTTGTTGTGATTTTTGTTTTTTTCTTTTTTTTGCCATTACTCCACCTTCTTAGTTAATTATATCTTTAATAGTTAATTATTGCAAAAGATTAAGACTATTTATTTAATATTTTAAGTCTTTTTGCAACTCTTTTCTTTACTTTAGATAGAATAGATTCTCTTTCTTTTAAGTAATCTTTATTTGTCATTATTTTATATAATGCAAATGGATGCATTATAAAGCCAAATGAATCTATTTTATCTATTATAGTTAACATCCAACCTTCTTGTGATGTTGGAGGTTTTATATTTAGTGGGAACATATGAGTTATCATTATTCCTTCTAGTTTTTCATTCATTAAATCTGGATAAAATTTCCATGAGTTTTCAACTGCTGTTTTTGCATGAGTAAAACCATGACGTTCAAATAATGGCTTTTTTTCTTTATTTCCTTGCCAAATATCCGGATAGAAGTCATGTAAGATACCAGCTACTGTTAATGTTTTATAATCTAAGTGAAACATCTTACCTATCTTAAAACAGTCATATGCAACTTTTAGCATATGTTCATATGCTGATTCATTTATATGATGTGGATAGTTTTTTCTTTTTTGATATTCATCAGTTGTTATTATTGGTTCAATTAATTCATAGAATAAGTCATATTCTTCTTCTGGTATTTTAGTTGGATCTAGTCTTAAGCCAAATAGTATGTAACCTATTAAAGTCATTATTTCTAATACTATAGTTATTATAGATAGTATTATAGCTGCTTTACCAAACATACTATAGAAAACTGATAGTGATGTTATTCCTAAAGTAATAAATAAGAACCATGTTTTTAGTTTACCTATTAGAATTGAATTAGCTATTTTGTTTTTCATAAAGAATATAATACTTGTAATAGATATTAATATTTCTAGTATTAGAGAATACTTTAATAAGTGTCCATATGTAGTAGTCATTAACATAGATAGTAAACTTATACCTAGGGCTTTATCACCTATTGAATCTAGTTTAGCTCCAAACTCAGATTCTACATGCCATTTTCTTGCAAAGAATCCATCGAAGTAATCTGTTATGCTTATTAGAATTGCTATTACAATTAATCCTATATAATTTTTGTTAATTCCAAATATGAATACTAGAGGTGTTACGATTATTCTTAGTATTGATAGTGTATTTGGTATGTATTTTTTTATGTTATTCATATTTTCTTATCACCTTGACATTAAGATTTTATCACAAATAGTTAGTTATTAAAATAAAAGAAGTGTATTTCTACACTTCTTGAACAACTGCAATTATCATTGGTTTACATTCAGTTTCATCAAATAGATATTTACCTAGGGATGCTCTTATCTCAGTTTTAATTTCGTTATAGTCTATTTTTCCATCTACTATATTATCTTCAATTATTTCTTTTGATATTTCTTGCATTCTTTTAATTATCTCTTTAGAGTCTTTAACATAGATAAATCCTTTAGTAGTGATTTCTGGACCTGCAACTATTTCGTGAGTTGATTTAGATACTGTAGCTGTAATTAATACTATACCGTTATCTGATAACATTTCACGGTCCTTAATTACTAAGTCACCTATATCATCACTTGATTTACCATCTATTAAAGATTCTTTTATTTGGATATGTTCACCTTTATCTTTAAATACACCATCATTTAGTTCTACTACATCACCGTTTTGTTTTAAGAAAATATTCTCTTTTTTCATGCCTAGAGCATAAGCTATATTAGCATTATTAACTAAGTATCTATATTCTCCTTTTACAGGCATATAGTATTTTGGATTTAATAGTTTAATCATTAACATTAAATCTTCTTGAGATGCATGTAATAAGATATCTTTATCTGAAGGAATATTTACTATTTTAGCTCCTGCCATAGCTAAGTCATTTTGTAATCTAACTATAGCTTTTTCATTAGAGTCATATCTTGGTTCAGCAAATACTACTGTATCTCCTTCTTTTAAAGTAATAAATTTATCATAACCGTTCATTATCTTATTAATAGCTTGGTATGGATTTGATTTATCATCACAGATTAATAAAATAGCATCTGGATCATTTATATTTGATAAGTCTCCTAATAAATCTTCTTCTATATCTAAGTATTTATTTTGTTTTGTAAAGTTTATAAAGCTTTGTAATCTTTTACCCATGATTACTACTTTTCTATGAGTTCCTCTTGCAGCATTCATGATATCTTGGATTGTATAGATATGAGTTGGTAGAACTGAGAATAGTAATCTACCTTTTTCTTCATGAATAATATCTGTAAAGAAATCTTTTAATCTATGATTTGGACTAGTGTGTCCTGGACGTTCTGAAAAACTACTTTCACTTAGAAGACATAGCACATTTTTTTTGCCAATATAAGCAATTTTTCCTAAGTCCATGTCATATGCACCACTCATAAGTGGGTCAATAACAAAGTCACCAGTGTAACAAATGCTACCATGTTCTGTTTCTAAAATAAACATAACGGCACCTGGAACTGAATGAGAAACTGGTAAGCTATACATAGTAGTTTTGCCAAAAGTTAGTTTCTTACCTGGTACTATTTCAACAATTGATTCTTTTTTTACTCCTAAGTCTTCTAATACAAATTTAGTATAGTTAGTAGCATAAAATTTAATAGATGGTATTGTTTTTAATAGGTCTAGTGCAGCACCCATGTTTTCATAGTGTCCATGAGTTATGAATACACCTTTAATTCTATTTTTATTCTTAACTAAATATTCATAGTCAGGAATAACATAGTCTATACCATAAGGATTACCTTCAGTGTATTTTAGACCACAGTCAAAAACAAATATATCGTTATTTAATTCTACTACATAGGTATTTTTACCTGTTTCATCAATGCCACCTAAACCAAATATCTTTACTTTCTCCATTTATAATTACCTCTTTTCTAATAAATAATTTTCTTTTTAATATAATAAGTATTTAAAGTACTTGTAAAAGAAAGTGTCTTTTTTTTGCTAACTCATTATATCAAAGGATTATTCCTAATGCAAATAGTTAGAGTTTAAAGAGAGAGTTTATGAAGTTAAGTTTTTTATACATTTAACTTTCTTATATTCTTCACTCCTTTCGTTTTCAAATTCGTTAATAGTTAAATGTAGGTAAGTTATTATATTTATAAAAATTTGGGCATTCGGAATACATCTTCCATTTAAGTAATTATAAATAGTCCATATAGATACATTTAGGTGATTCGCTAAGGCTTTTGGAGTAACTTCACGTTCTTTTAGTGACCAGCGTAAGTGATGATGAAAACTAGCTATATGCTTCTTCTTTCCTATGTAGGGAACTTACAAATGATAGAGATTCAGTTATTACTTCTTCGTGATATTCTTCTTTTCCTTCTTCATTTACGTATTTAGATACTTGTAGTCTTCCCCTTATTGCTACCATGTCACCCTTCTTACAGTATTCTTCTGTTTTCTTTGCTATAGCATTCCATAAGATACACCTTATAAAGTCTGTTTCATAGATTCCATCTTTATTCTTAAATGTTCTTGGTACTGCTAAAGTAACAGCCATTCTATCTATGTTTTCTTCATAGAATTCACTTTTTGGACTTTCTACTAATCTTCCGATTAATATTACGTGATTCATTAATACCTCCTTTCACGAGTATGTTTTAACAAATAAAATAAATACTTACAAAGTGAGATTTGTAAGTATTTATTTATAGAATTTATAAGGAGGTATGTAAGTTTTAGTATTATTTGTAAGAATTAAAAAATAGAAATATTTAGATTAGTAAATATTTCTATTTTTTTTAAATTATAATTCTTCAGTCATAAGTCTATTTAGTTCGACTGCATACTCCATAGGTAGTGCTTTTTTGAAGTTGTCTATAAAACCTAGTAAGTATAGTTCTTTAGCTCTATCTTCACTTAGACCTTTAGATTCTAAGTAGAATAGTTTTTCTTCAGATACTCTTGATACTGATGCTTCATGTTCTAGTGTACTAGTTTTATTATCTACTATGTTTATTGGGAAAGTATCTGATTTAGATAATTCATCCATTAGGATAGTGTCACATTTAACGCTTGCCATTGAGTGTATTGCATCTTTTTTAATGCATGTAGTACCACGGTAGTTAGCTACACCACCATTTTCTGCAATGGATTTATTAACTATATTACTCTTAGTGTATTTACCTAGGTGTATCATCTTAGCTCCTGCATCTAGGATTTGACCTTTCTTAGCATATGCTATAGAGATACAGTTGCCAGTTGAGTAATCGCCTTTTAAAATGATAGAAGGATATTTCATAGTAACACCTGAACCGATGTTACCATCAACCCATTCCATCTTTCCTCCTTCATCAACTATAGCTCTTTTAGTAACTAAGTTATAAACATCACTTGACCAGTTTTGAATAGTAGAATATCTACACTTAGCATTCTTACCTACAAATATTTCTACTACACCTGCATGTAAGCTCATATTAGCATAAGTTTTTGCAGTACAACCTTCTATGTAGGATAGTTCAGCTCCTTCATCTACAATTATTATTGTTCTTTCAAATTGGCCAAGGGACTCTGAGTCTATTCTAAAGTAAGATTGCAAAGGTCTATCTACTTTAGTGTATGGTGGAATATAAATGAATGATCCACCTGACCATAGAGCTCCATTTAGGGCAGTAAATATATTTTCGTTATATTTAACTAAAGTATTAAAGTATTTTTTAAATATTTCAGGGTGATTCTTTAAGGCATCATCAGTTGAACAAAAGATTATGTCTTTATTAGTAATGTTATGGTGATATATAACTTCACTTTCTAATTGGTTTGATACTCCGTCTAGATATTTATTCTCTGCATCTACTACTCCAAGTTGTTTGAATGTTTTATATGCATCTTTATTTACTTCTTTCCAGTTATGTTTTACTTCTCCTGTTTTTTTATAGTAATTAAATTTATCAAAGTCTATATCTAGTTTAGGACCAAATTTAGGCATATCTAATTCATTAAAAGATTTAAATGAATTAAGTCTAAAGTTTAGCATCCATTCTGGTTCATTTTTTTCTTTAGATACATATTTTATAAATTCTTCGTCTAATTTAGCCATAGTATCACCTCACATGCGTTAATATTATAAATTATTATTATCTTTTTTTAAAGATTTCTTTATGCTATAATCTATTTATGATAGAGGAATAGTAATTATGGTAGAAAATTATATAATGAAAGACAATCTTAATTATTTATTTGAATGGTCTAGATTAAATCCAACAATAAGTGAAAATATAGCAGTTGATAGTGAGGCTGCTACACTTACTTGTAAGATTGATGATAAACTAGAAACTGTATATATAGGAGACCTTTATCTACCTACACTTTTATATAATGATATGTTTAGAACCTCAATTGCTAATCCTAAGATTATAAATGGAAAAACTTTATTTAAATTAATACAAATATTTAGAACTACTGAAGATGAGAATAAAGATGTAGAAATTATTCCAGATGCTATAAATACAATTACTGTTACAAATATTGATAATCAAGATTATTTACTTATTAAATTAAATAATAATAAAAAATATAAATACAAAGCTAGTAATGCTGATAATGCTTTAGAAGTATACAACAGCTTAAAAAATAAGTATGGTTATGTAACACTTAATATGTTTGGAGATGCATTAAAAAATGGAAAATAATAAAGTATTAAAAAATAGTAAGTATTTTGAAAAAGTAGATAATTTAACTTTAGAAATAGAAGAAATGCAATTAAAACATCATCATTTAGAAAATATTAAAAGATATTCTTCATTTCTTCCTGAGTCTTCTATTAATGAATATAATGAATTTGTAGAACACTTTAGTTTTTATCATAATACTTATGAAGAAAATGAATTAAATAATTTTCAATTAAGAGAAATAGAATTTATTAATAATACATTATCTAATATTATTGATATAGATGATGAAAGAGCTATTAATGAAGAAAAAGAAAATACTAAACAATTAGTTTTAGAACAAAAAAAAGCAAGAAGCCAAGGTATGGCTTCTGCTATAGTTATTTTATATATAACAGGTTTATTTGGTATTCTTGCTGCAAGTGCATTACTCCTAATACGTTAGGAGTTTTTCTTTTCCCATCTAGCATATGCACCACATGGTAATACTAGACTAGAGTTTTGCATTTCTATACCAAGTTCATCAGAAGAGATAATTCCCTCTTCTTTTTTATTTACTGTTAATTTTAAGATATTTTCTAATACAGTCATTGATAGACCTGTAGAATATGAGTTTATTAAGAATAGTAATGGATCATCAGATAGTAATTCTGTAGCATCATTTACTAATTCAAATAAGTCTTTTTCAATAGACCAAACTTCTTTTTTGGCACCTCTACCAAATGATGGAGGGTCCATAAGAATTATGTCATATTTATTTCCTCTTCTTATTTCTCTTTTAATAAACTTTCTTACATCGTCTACTAAGAATCTTATATTCTTATCTTCTAAGTGGTTAGATTTAACGTTTTCTTTTGCCCATTCAATCATACCACGTGAAGAATCCACATGTACTACTTCTGCATCACATGATAGTGCAGCAATAGAAGCTGCTCCAGTGTATGCAAATAGATTTAGTACTTTTACATGTCTTTTAGAGTTATTAATAGTGTCTCTTATTAAATTCCAGTTATATGCTTGTTCTGGAAATAATCCTGTATGTTTAAAGCCCATTAGTTTTAAATTAAACACTAAGTCTTTATAAGATACTTGGAAGGCATCTGGAAGATTTCTATTTTTAATCTCCCAGTGTCCTCCTCCTTCGTTACTTCTTATATAGTGAGCATCTATTTTATTCCAAATGCTAGGATTACTTTTAGTAGGCCAGATTATTTCTGGATCTGGTCTTAGTAAAGTAATGTTTCCCCAACGTTCTAGTTTTTCTCCGTTAGACATATCTAGTATTTGATAGTCTTTGAAGTCTTTAACCGTTTTCATTTAATTACTGTCTTTCTAGTAAGTGTTATATACATAGTTTCATAGAAATTCATAATACCCATGATAAATACATAGAAACCTAGTAGTTTAATATTTGATTGATAATCTGTTGTATAGTTTAAAGATACTAATATATTCATTAGTAAAAATAATACTAAGTGAGCAATTATAATTAACCATGTTTTATTTTTTCTATCGTTATAGAAATCTGCTGCTTTTAGTTTAATAAGTGATACACCTAGACCAAATGCAAGTGTATGAATAGCGTTAATTCTTGGAGCACTTGTAAAGTCTATTAAATGATTAGCTATAGCAAAGAATAGACCTAATACACCTAGTAGTAAATTACTATATTCATTTCTACTCTTTTTAAAATAGTATACTCCTAGGTTAGTTAAGCCATATAGAGCATAGAATATAGTTAATAATAAATAATAATTATTTATTTTTAATATATTATTTAATAATAGGAAAGTGCCAAATAGTATAACTATGGCATCTCCTACTATTTCTGCATAATGGTTATCTTTTTTAAAACTTATTCTAAACATATTACACCTACTTAACTACTATATTTAAGATACGGTTAGGTACATATATTACTTTAACTATATCTTTATCTAATAAGAATTTATTTACATTTTCATTTTCTTTAGCTAGAGAGATAGCTTCATCTTCTGTAGCATCTTTTTTAATATTAATAGTTCCTCTTAGTTTTCCACTTACTTGAACTCCAAGAGTAATATTATCTTCAATTAATTTAGATTCATCATAGCTTGGCCATGTTGATTCACATATTGGAGCACCTAAATTATACTTTTCATTTAGTTCTTCAGTTATATGTGGAGCAAATGGGTTTAGTAATACTAATAGTGTATGATAATCATCTTTAGTAATACTATCTTGTTTTTCATATTCATTTAACATACTCATTAGAGCAGCTATTGCTGTATTAAACTTTATAGAATCTATATCATTTGTAACTTTTTTAATTGTTTTATGAACTAAAGTTTCATTTGTATAGCCTTTTTTATCATTTAATTTTTCTCCAATTTTAATTACACGATTTAAGAATCTATCGCATCCTTTTAAAGACTCAGTAGACCATGGAGCATCTTGTTGATAGTCTCCCATGAACATTACATATGTTCTTAAAGTATCTGATGAGTATTCATTTATAACATCATCTGGATTAATAACATTACCTTTAGATTTAGACATTTTTTCACCATTAGAACCTAAGATCATACCATGGTTAACTCTTGTCCAAATCATTTCTTTTTTAGGTACTAGACCTATGTTATATAAGAATTGTACCCAGAATCTTGCATATAGTAAGTGACGTGCTGTGTGTTCGTTACCACCATCATAGTAATCTACTTGGCCCCAGTATTTCATTGCGTCCATTGATGCAAATTCTTTATCATTTCTTGGATCCATGTATCTTAAGAAATACCATGAAGAACCTGCCCATTGTGGCATTGTGTCTGTTTCACGTCTTGCATCAGCTCCACACTTTGGACACTTGCAATTTACAAATGATTCGATCTTAGCTAGTGGTGATTCACCAGTGTCAGTAGGCTCATACTCTGCTACATCTGGAAGTAGTACAGGTAAGTCTTTTTCAGGTACTGGTACCCATCCACATTTATCGCAGTGAATCATTGGTATTGGTTCACCCCAGAATCTTTGTCTACCAAATACCCAGTCTCTCATCTTATAGTTATTAACTCTTCTTGCTATACCTTCATCTTCTAGTTTCTTTGTTATAGCTTCTTTAGCAGCGTGTACTTCCATACCACTAAATTCTTCTGAGTTAATTAGAATAGCATTATCAGCTAAGTAATCTTCTTTTTCATAAGCATGGCTAGTTATATCAAAGTCTTCTCTATGCTTAATAACTTCTTTTATTTCTATATTATGAGCTTTAGCATATTCAAAGTCTCTTTCATCATGTGCTGGTACTGCCATTACTGCACCTGTACCATAGTCTCCTAATACAAAGTCACCTAAGAAGATTGGTACTTCTTTACCATTAATTGGATTAATTGCTTTAATACCTTTTAATTCAACACCTGATTTACCTTTATTTAGACTAGTTCTTTCAAGTGCTGATTTTAGGGAAGTTTCTTTAATATATTCTTCTACTTCTTTAGTATTTTCTATTCTAGGCATTAGTTCTTTTACTAGTTTAGAATCTGGAGCTAGAACAAAGAATGTAATACCATATACTGTTTCAATACATGTAGTAAATATTTTAAATGATCCTCCATCTTTAATATTTACATCTAGTTCTACTCCACTTGATTTACCAATCCAGTTTATTTGACCTAGTTTAACTTTTTCTTCAAAGTTAGTGTCATCTAAACCTTTTAGTAAGTCTTCTGAATATGATGCCATCTTTAGGCACCATTGAGATTTTTCTTTTTGCTCAACTGGTGTGCCACATCTTTCACACTCACCACCTTGAGCATCCTCATTTGATAGAACCATCTTACATGTTGGACACCAGTTAACTTTTGTTTCTTCTTTATATGCTAAGCCATGTTCAAAGAACTTAATGAATTGCCATTGAGTCCATTTATAATACTCTGGGTCTGTAGTACTAAATGATCTATTCCAATCAAATGAGAAGCCGCATGCTTTCATTTGATTTGAGAATGTTTCTATATTCTTCTTAGTTACTTCTTTTGGATGTTGATGAGTTTTAATAGCGTATTGTTCTGCAGGTGCACCAAATGCATCAAATCCAATTGGGAATAATACATTGTAACCTTGTAATCTCATCATTCTTGCACGTACATCTTGTGAAGTATAACTTCTCATATGACCTACATGTAAGCCTGCTCCAGATGGATATGGGAATTCTACTAGAATGAAGTATGGTTTTCTTGTTTTATCATTTGTTATTGCTTTAAATGAATCTTTTTCTTCCCAGTATTTTTGCCATTTACTTTCAATTTCATGTCTATTCATATTTACCTCCAATATAAAAAGGTAGTACCACAAAGGACGAGTATAACCCGTGGTACCACCTTATTTTTTTACTTATTTATTTTTTATAGATGTTTTCTTCACCATTTATGCTCCAAAAGTAAGTTCATAATATGATAATATCTTTTTACACCAACCAAAGACTCTCTTTAATTACTTTAATTATTACTGCTCTTTTTTCAACGCATTTATAACTTGAATTATAGCTATGAATATAATATTTTTCAAGTATTTTAATTTAAAAAAGCATATAGCTTCTTTGCTAATTATCATTTATACACTTTATTATTTCTTTTATTCAATAACTTTTGTAACTTTTCCTTGTCCGATAGGCTTTCCACCTTCTATTATTGTAAAAGTATCTCCAACATTTATTACTGTATTATTTATTAGTTCAGCTGAAATGTTAACATCAGTTCCAGGTTCTGCTTTTTGTGTTTCATTAAGTAAGGTTAAAATTCCAACTATACCATAACTTCTATATTTGCAATCAACATCACTTGTTCTAAATTGTATTTGTGGTCTAAAGTTAGTATAAATTTCGGTATGTCTTCCACCTTCTTCTTTTGTAAATAAGTGTAGTGTTCCTTCAAAATATTTGTTTAGTTTATATGAATTTGGTTTAATAATGGATTGATTATCTTCTAATAATGAATCATCAATATCTTTTAATTTAATTTCTATTTTATCTCCTGCTTTTGCTGAAGTTACTTCATTATTATTTATTTTAATACTTTCGATTGTAGTATTAACTATTTCTTTATCTAGTCCGACTAATTGAACTGGATCACCTACTTTTGCAACGCCTTTTTTTATTATCGCTGTTTGATAAACTTTCTTTGTAGTCCAATTAAATAATTCAGTTATGTCAATTAGTAAATCTTCTGATTCATTAAATATATAACTAATTGTAGAAATATAACATTTTTTATTTTCATTAGTAGTTGTTGTGTTTGAGGTATTCTCTTTTTTTTCGTTTCTAGTCAATGTAAATGTAACTATAACTGCAATTACTATTATTATAAGAATAAGTAATATTTTATTATTTTTTTTATTATTAATATTATTTTCATTAGTTGTAAACGTTGTTATTGATTGAGTTTGAAGTTTTTCTGTTGGTTGTATAGTATTATCTAATTGAATACTATTATTAACTATAGTTTTTGGTGGTGTTTGAGCTGCAATATTTGATTCTGCATCATTAATTATATTTTCTTTTATATTAGCTCCACATATTGGACAGAATTGAGCTGTTTCTGATATTTCTTTTTTACATATTGGACATGTCATTTTTTTCCTCTTTCTATTTGTAATAACATTCTATATCTTTTCAGGTAATAGTAATGTAACATTTTTTATTTTCTATATATTATAAATATAGCATAATTTATAAAAAAAATAATAAAAGACTACAAGAAACTAATCTTGCAGTCTTTTTATTTATTTTCTCATCTTTAAGATTTACTATATTATATCTATTCTTCTTTTTATTTCTTCTAATCCTAGTATGTGCATTATATCTGTTAAGTTTGGAGTTTTAGTTCTTCCTGTTAGAGCTACTCTTATTACTGTAGATACATCTGCAACATTACCTTTAAATGCATCTGGGTTTTGTTTATATTCTTTCATGTTAGATGCATAACCTAGGTTATCACACATTTCTTTTAATTTATTAAACCATGTTTCATTATCATCATTTTCATCATAGTAATTATTAATATATGTATTAAGTATATTTTTAATTTCTTCTTTATCAGTAATATTAGCCCATTCATAGTTAGTTGGAAGTTCATACATATAAGATAGTGCTTCTTTTACTTCAGAGTATTTACCAAAGTCTTTTCTAGGTTTATTTGATTCTCTTTCTATATTTAAGAAATTAGTTATCATTTCTTTATTACTTTCTAAGATAGTAGCAAAGTCTTTATCATATACTTTAGCCCATGTAAGAGTTCTATCATATACATCAGTTGCTTTAATACTAGCTAAGTAATTACGAGATATGTTTAATAGTTTTTCCATATCAAATAAAGCACCTGATGTAGCCATCTTTTTAAAGTCTATTTTGAATTCTTCAATTGGTGTGTTTGGATTTTCTCTAAACCATTCTTCAAAGTTTGAGTTAGCTAAAGTTAGTAAGTAAATTCTTACTGCTTCTTTTGGAATACCTTCTTTAGTGTAATATTCTACATTAGCCTCAGGGTCTTTTCTCTTACTAATCTTTCTTCTTTTTCCATCTTCTTCTTTTTGAATAGTTGCTAAGTGAGCATACTTAACACATGGAAAACCAAGTGCTTTAAATAGTTCAACATGTACTGGAACAGATGATAACCATTCATCTCCTCTTGACACTACTGTTGTACCCATCAAAGTATCATCTATAGCATGTGCTAAGTGATATGTTGGCATTCCATCTTTTTTTAGTAATACTATATCCATATCATTTTCTGGAAATTCTACTTTACCTTTAATTAAATCGTCTACAACAATCTTATTATCAAAGTCACCCATTGATTTTAATCTGATAGTATATGGAGTACCAGCATTCACTTTTTTTATAGCTTCTTCCATAGACATAGATCTTTCTTTATTTGCCCATTTACCAAAGTAACCTTGTCTTTCTTTTAGCATCTTTTGTTCTTCAGACATTTTAGCTAATTCTTCTTCAGTAATAAATGATGGGTATGCTAAGTCTCTTATAATTAAATCTTTAACAAAAGCTTGATAGATGTCTTTTCTTTCTGATTGAACATATGGGCCATAGTTACCTCCAAAATCAGCTCCTTCAGTAAAGTCCATATCATAATCTCTTACAGCTTTAATAATTGCTTCTTTACCATTTTCTACTTCTCTTTTGTTATCAGTATCTTCTATACGTACAAAAGATACTCCAGCAGATTGACGAGCTAGACCTGTAGCTACTATAGCTTGGTATAAAGTACCAATGTGAACAAATCCTGTAGGTGATGGTCCAATTCTTGTTACCATAGCACCCTCTGGTAATTCTCTTTTTGGATACATATTTAAGTAGTATTCTCTATCATGTTTACATTCAGGTAATAATAGATTAGCAAATTCTTCTCTTGTCATTTTTATTCTTCCTTTCTTAAAAAAAGAAAGGTGGTATCTATTTAAAAGGACGAGTATTACTCGTGGTACCACCTTTCTTTGTTCTTTTATAATTTAACGGATATCTCCGAGATATAATTTATCTTATATCTTGCCCCAAAGTTTCATTTTAATAAAAGTATTATTAACTTACACCTAACGTTAACTCTCTTTAAATACTTAGGATATTAAAACCTCTTTGGCATTGCTTTCGTATTATATTATAGAGAAATTATTATTTTTGTCAAATAATGGATTATATAATTTTATATTCTCTTACTGAAATTCTTTCATCTGAACAGTATTCAATAACAAATTTATTTTCTCTTTTACATATTAGTATTCCAATGGTGTTGTTATTAGATAGTCTTTTTACATTTCTATCTATATAGTTCATGTATTTTTGTACTTGTGCTATATACTCTGCTTTGAATTCTGTTACTTTTATTTCAACTACTACGTAACAGTTGTATTCTATATTGAATAATAGAAAATCAATATAATGATTTCTATCATCAATCTTTATTCTATATTCACTTTTTATAAAACTAAAAGAATTACCTAGTTCATTCATGAATGATTCTATATCTTCCATGATTAGATTATGTAGTACTTTTTCAGATACTATTTCTATATTATTTTTATTCTTTATTAGTATTGGATCTGGCACTAGGTCTTTTACTTCTAATTTAGATTCAGTTATTATTTTATTTTTAGTTTCTTCTGGTAGTCTTTCGTATTCATTGTGGCGAATCCTTTCCCTTAATAAATCTCGTCCAATATTTTGCTCTCTACAAATGTTAATATAATACTTTATTTCATCTATGTCTTTTAGTGATAGCAACTCAACATAATGGCTCCATGTCAATTGTGTCGCAAGCTGCGACACTTTTTCATCACTAAACATACTATAGAATTGTTTCATTCTAAATAATGTTCTTCTATTGTACTTTTTGCCTACTTCTATAACTAGTTTTTTAGAATATTCTTCAATGATGTTTTCTCCATATTTACTTCCCGCTTCATTAAGCAGTTTTCCTATTTCAAAATATGTATTGACTCTATGCTTTTCTTTGGAGAAATCCTTTACTCTTAAATATATTTCGTTATCAATTAATTTGCTCTTTATCTCGTTGTAATAATTCATTTATGTTCCTTTCTGTTTATTTTGTTAATTGCCTTACTGTTATTATTTTATTAACTATAATTTAGAATAAATCCTTACTTATTAAATTGGTCCCCATAGGGGACCATTTCCCTTTGTTAATTGTGTCGACATTGTCGACACTTTATTTTATTTGTTAATTGTGTCGCCATTGGCGACACTTTTTCATCATTACATAACATATAGAATTATTTTATTTTAATTATTCTATAGTATTGTATTTATTTACTTGTTTTTGTAATATTTCTAATTCTTTTATTTTATGATTATTTTTTAATATTTCCATTTGGTTTCTTGCAGATTCATTTAGCTTTATTAGTCTTTCATTTTGAGTTAATCCTAATTTAATAAATTCTGCATTCGAGTTTTCTAAATTATTTAGTATTACCAAATGTAATAAGTCTGCATAATCTCTAATATTTCCTTCTTTAGAGAGTTCTGGATTAGATTTGCTCCACTCTTTAGATGTCATTCCAAATAATGCTACATTTAATACTTCTGCCTCTTCCGCATATATTGCTCTTTTTTGATTATCACTAAGTATTGGGACAATGTATTTTTTTACTGCATCTGTATGAACGGTATAATTTGCTTTAGATAGTAACCTTGTTGCATTCCACTCTCTTTTTTGTTGATATCCTTCATTCTTTTTTAATCTTTCAAATTCTTTAATTAGATATAATTTAAATTCTGGACTTAACCAGCTAGCAAATTCAAATGCAATATCCGGATGTGCAAATGTTCCAATACTATATTTTCCACCCTTGGAATAAATACCAATCGCATTTGTTTTTTCTATCCATCTTCTTGGACTAAGTGTAAATGATGGATATCCAACTTCTTTAGTTTTAATTTCACTGAATTCCGTGAAATTAAAATTGGGATTGTTTAGTTGTTCCCATAACCCAATATAATCATATGTTCCCTTGTTACTCATCCAATGTATAATTACATTTGCAGGATTGTCAGGATTAGAATATCTTGCTAAATCAGTAAGTGATATATAGTCAAATTCTCCTATTCTAAGTATACCAATTATATTGTTTTTTACTTGTATTTCTGTCTTTCTTTTATTATTGTTCATGTATGTTCCTTTCTATTATTTATGTTAGTTATTTAAAGTCTTACGGTGTTACCACCGATACTTTACTATGTGTATATTGTTTATTACTATTAATTTCATTCGGTGACAATTTGTCACCTTTTCGTTATTATTTAGTTGCATTTTATCTCTATATATTGTTATCACCTTCCTTTTAATTTGTGATTTATTATATGCATACAAATGTACGTTGTCAATGATATTTTTAATAAAAAAACAATAAAAAAAACGAACTATAAAAGTTCGTTAATTTAACACTGGTGCTCCAGGTGGGACTCGAACCCACATGAATTGCTTCGCGGGATTTTGAGTCCCGTGCGTCTACCAATTCCGCCACTAGAGCGTTACATCGTTAGTATACCATATTTGGCAAGTTATATATATACTTTTTTTATCCAATAATATGCAGTATTATAAGGCTAATTAGAGGGATTGGGTGGATTTTTGTATGGAATTAAGTAGATATTTTGAAGGTTATGAAGGAGACATTAAAGAAAATGTTAATTCTTATGTTTCCGAAATAAGAATTTTTTTTAAAACTAATAATTATGAAGAGATATTAAAAAGAAAACAATTAAAAGTTATACTTGCATCTATTGAAATACTAAAAGAAGATATTGCTTCTTTTGATTATGATAGTACTGAAGGATATGATTACTTATCAACTTTACTATTCTTTTTAAAAGGCTTTTTAGGTCAATTACAAGATCATTCAAGAAAAGAATTAGTAAATGATTTCAGTTACATTTATAACGAACTAGCAGCTGTTTTAAGAGCTAAGCCAAGCTATCTAACAGAGACTAATCAAACTAATTATGAAAAACTTAAAACTATAATGGTTGAACTAGAAAGAGAAATGGCTAATCTATTTGGTATAAAGAGATTTGACCCTACTACTAATAAGTTTATAGATTATATTACATTTGATATTAAGAATTTAAATGTATTTAATTATATTTTAGAAAAATATCCATATCTAGTTAATTCACTAGATATTAATAATATTCCTTTAATAGAAAGGGTATTAAATAGATATATATCTGAATTATTAAGATATGTATATCATCCTAATTTAGGCCCTATAGATGATTTAATATATTTTGAGAAAGTTTATAAAACAATTATAGCTAGTGATAAGATTAAGTTAGATGATAGTACTCGTAAAGTATTATTAACTACTCTTTTAGATACTCAAAAGAAATATAAATTTGATAGTAATGTTCAAAAAGAAAAGTTTAATTATTTTATTTATAATGCTATATTTGCTACTAAAGGACAATTTGTAGAAGAAACTTTAGATGATTTAAATTATAAGTATGAAATACATGATAAATTTAGTTCATCTATTAACTTAGAAAGTAAATATATAATATCTAAATTTAAGAAGATGCAAGATGCACCTACTGTAGATAGATTTATATTAACTTTTGATGGAAAAGATGCTAAGGAAATAGATGATGCTTTATCAATTAGTGAGGAAGATGGAATATACAAGTTAGGTGTACATATAGCAGACCCAATGCACTTCTTAGATAGATCATCATCTCTTTACTTAGAAGCATCTAGAAGAACAAGAAGTTTATACATGGGTAATAGTTGTATACCAATGTATCCTAGTGAAATATCTAGAGGTATAGCTGGTTTAAATGAAGGAGTAACTACTTTTGCTTTAAACTACTTCTTTGATATAGATAAAGAAACTGGTAGTTTAATTAAAATGGATATTAATAATAAACCTATTAAAGTTAATCATAATATGACATATAGTGAGTTTGATCACATCTTAAAGCATGGAACCGATGATAAACAAATAGAAGACACTATTAGATTATTAAATGAAGTTAATAAATATACTGGTGCTATATATGATATGTCAGACATATATAAAGTATTCCACCATGATAACTTCCAAGGTAGTGGTGAAACTACTATAGCTAATGCAATGATATATACTAACTACAATATAAGTAATTGGTTTTATAAAAATAATTTACCATTTATATATAGATGTCATGCAGAAGATGAAAATAAAATTGCTACTTTAGAAAGCTTAAAAACAGCATTAGAAGAATTACATAGAGACTCTAATGGATTAATAAATATAATTAATAAATTATCTAATATATATCCTAAAGCATACTATTCAACAAAGAATACTGGACATGAAGGATTACACTTAGAAAGTTACTCACACTGCACTTCTCCACTTAGAAGAATGCCTGATGGAGAAAACAGTATGGCTATTAAGAAATTCTATATATCTAACAAATATACAGATGATGATATAAGAAGATATACTGAATACTTAGAAAAGTGTGCTTCTGAATCTAACTCTAAGAGAAGTACTTTAGATGATTATGAAGCTAATTCAAATGAGTTAGTTAGAAAATATAAAAGAAGTCAAATATAATTTGACTTCTTTTTGCTATTCACATGTAATAATTTGATCCATATCTCCTAGTTTTATTTGAATATCAGATAAACTACCTTTTATATATCTAAATGGATCTCCTGATGAGTTAATAGATGCTCCAAAAGTTAGAGGTACATCAAATGGTTCATTAAAACCAGATACATCTACCATTAATTTATAATTACCATCATTAACTTTATAACATATTTTATTATCACTTCTTATAATAGTTATTCTTTGAGGGTTATTATTTGGAAGGTATACTCTACTATCATTGCCATGTCCATCTCTTGCTATAAATTCTAATCCACTTCTACTATTTCTTAATACAGTACCATAACCTAGTGCTCCTACTCTTTCTAAGAAGTTATTTAGTATTGTTGTTTGATCTACTTCTTGAGCACTTTGATCGTATTCATTAATAGTAAATGATACTTCAAAATCTTTTTCATAGTTTTCATAGCTAAATAAATTAATACCTGTATCTATATACTTACTATTATGATACTTAGTACAGTTTTCACCTGTGATGTTACCTGCTTGTCCATTAAAGATACATGGACCAGTTGCTTGGAATACTGTATTGAAGTCTTCAGTTTCTTCTATTACTTCATTCTTATGAACTATTTCATCTAAGCTTCTAGCATGATCTAAATATTCGAATTTGATATTATCGATAGATACTTCAGCGTATCTATCTGGGGTTGTATTATTTATTTGAATATTTGCTCCAAATGTTAGTGGTGTATCAAATGTTGCATATAGATTTGTAACATCTTTTAGAACAAATGGTCCTTGGTCACCTAACATGTAATATAGTATGTTAGTTTCACCATTGTTATATCTTATAAGTCTAAATTCTTTATTTAATACATCGTTCTTAGTTAAATATATCTTTGTACGATCAGAGTAACCTGCTCCACCTTGTAATAGGATCTTTTTAGAATCAATTCTCATAACGGCACCAGGATATGTACCTTTTATGTTATCTTGTGCTTCATAGATAATACTAAAGAATGTATCTTTTTTATTAGCATTTATTCTAGCATCAGATAATTCAGTTATAGTAAAGCTTAGTTCAAAGCTTCTTTGATAGTTATCTTCTGAGAACGGTTTAATATCAGTTAAGATAAAACCTCCATCATCATCAGTAGCACAGTTACCTTGAAGAGACGCATTCTTACCACCAAATGCACATGTACCTTCATAGTATATATCTTCATAGTCTGGTCTCCATATAGCATATAAGTTAAATGTTTCATGGGCATTCGCTAGGTTTACTACAGACTCACCATCCTTGTAATATGTACCAGTACCATCTTCAGTAGTAGACCAACCTTTAAATGTATAACCTTCCTTAGTAAATGTATTAATACTTAATCTTCTATATTCATCATATGATAATGACATAGGATTCATAGTACCAGATCCACCATTTGCATTAAAGACAATAGTGTAACTAGTTTCTGCATCAACATAGTTTTGGAAGTTAAATACTAAGTGTGTATTTAAGTTTAAGTCTGTTGGAGTTTCTATATTAGATTTATATTTAAATTTTATTTTAAATGTAATACTATTTTTAGGATTTATAATAGTTCCATTTGATAAACCTATTATTTCATAGTTCATTTCAGTATTAGAGAATATATCTCTTGTAACATTATCAAGAGTTTTTGCTATTTCTCCTAGGTTATCTACTGTTACTTCATATACTCCATATGAAGTATTATCTTCTAGGGATAGCTGAGTACTTATAGAGTTATACGTGTGTGTTCTATTAATTTCATTAGATTTATATAATTCAAATGGTTCAAAGGCAGTTATTCTTAACATATCTACTGGAGTAAATGCTGCTTGTCCATTAATAGTTAGGGATGTAGTCATTGAACTAAATCCTACTGAGATTCCTAATAGAGATATAAAAAGAAATAGTAATAATGGTATAAATAAATTGTTAGTGTACTTATTCCTCATATATATCTACTCCTACTATGAATCATTATAACATTTTATATTAGTTTATTGCATAAAAAAAGTAGATATTACTATCTACTTTTGAGCATATAAGAATGTTACATCCATACCAGTAATAGTCACTTCATTAGTTGGTAATTCAGTAGCTTCTGGATTATATTCAACACTTAGAATTACTTTTTTAGATGTATTCTTATTTAATTCATCACCATCTAAGATAGCGCTGCCATCTTCATATGATAGAGAATAAAATAAGTTATCTGTAACGATTCTTGCATCTTCTTCAGCATTAGCACCAGTACCAGTTATAGTTGGATCACTCATAGTGAATGATTGTAATATAGCATCGATGCTACCAGTGTTAGCTACTTCGAATTTGTATTCAACAATATCACCAGGTTTAGTTAATTTAAGAGCATAGTTACCAATATGTGTATCAGAAGTAATTTGAGGTGCTGTAACGATTAAATCATCATCACCTGTTACTTTTGATAAGTTTTGGAATCTAATTTTCCATGTAGCTGGTACTACTGTAGTTGTACCATTAATAGTTAGTTCTGTAGACATTGCTGCAAAACCAATTGAGATTCCGATTACAGATAATACTAATGCTGCAATTACTAATGTGTATAATGTTTTTTTACTATCTTTCATATTTCCTCTGTCCTCCTATTTTAGTTATATCATAAACTAAAAAATAATGAAACACTATTTTTTAGTTTTATGATTTTTTTGTAAATTTGTACTCTTCTTTAAAGTACAATAATATACTGTAGATTCATTTCTAATAGCAAAGTAACATTCCCTCTTACTATTTCTATAGAATATTATTGGTATATTTAAATTATCATGTACATCCATAACTTCATAGAAGTCATTTACTTCTATGTTGTTATCACCTTTTTTAAGTGTAAATTTACCTTTAGCTTGAGTTATAGCTCTATCAAATTCTCTTAGTATTTTATTTATTTGTTGTTCATACTTATCTTTTTCTTCATTTATTTCATTAATATATAAGAATATTCTTACTAGACATGCTACAAATACTACTATAATAAGAGCAAATGTAATCTTATACTTCATTGGTAGTTCATCTTTTTCAGTCATTACGTTACTTTCATCTACATTAGCTGGTTTTTCAATAGTAATAGTTTTTAGTGATGAAATTGGTATTTTTATAGTTGAAGTGTAGGAATCATTTATTTGATTATCAAAAGTACTTGTTTCACCTATCCAAGATACATTAAATACTATTCTTAAATTAGCTTCTGGTGTTACTTCTTTTTTCCAGTTTTGTACTATCTTATTATAGTTTTGATAATCGATAGTTTGATTTAAGAGATCTACTTTTATTACACTTCCAGTTCCTTCTATGGCAGTTCTTGGTACTAATTCATATTCTTTTTTTTCTATAGGTTTAGTGTTATTAGTACTATCATATACTTCTAAGTATGCTTTTAAGCTATAAGTTAAGTTATATTTAGCATCTTCTGATAAAGTATATACATAGTTATAATCTATCTTAAATGCTTCTATTAAGTTAGCTACAACATTATATGTGCTTTCTAAATATTTAGTATTATAGTAACTATTGTCTTTTAGCTCTGTTACAAAGCTAGTATTAGCTGTCTTATGATAAGCTATTTTCTTTTGATTTGTTCTTATTTTTGAGAAGTTTAATACTAAAGTTAAACAAGCAATTGATAAGATAGCTAGTATTATATATATAATTATTCCAATTCTTTTCTTTATCATAAACATCATCCTCTAGTCCATCTACTATGTATATAATACAACAGTTTGTCAATTATTTTCCATAACTTTCGTATAATAGGACACTTATAATGCCAAGTCCTTTTATATGTGTTATATATTTACCGTCTATTTCCTCTTTTACTATTGGGTATCCATCTTCTGCGTTATTATTATCTCCTTTTGTATAGAAGATGTATTCTCCATCTATTATTTTTATTTCTATTATTCTATGTACTACTCTTCTTCCTTCTTTTCTAAACACCATGATATCTCCAATATTAAGTTTAGTTACATCAGTTACTTTTTCATAGATAACTGCATCTCCTCTATAGAATAATGGATTCATAGAGTTAGAACCTATAGAGATTAAACAATACTTAAATGCACAACTAGCTAATATATTTATTGAGAGAGTAAATAACAATAATAATGCTAGTAATGCATACTTATATGTATATGTATGCTTTATAGTTATTTTTTCTTGTTCTTTATTATTAAATTTTTTAAGACTAGCATTAATTATCAATAATAGCATTATTGGTAATATAGTATATATTGTAGATTCAAAATATAGGCCAAAATTAGGGGCTATAGGAAGTATAAATACTCTTGTTAGGTCCATTAGTAGTCTATATGTAATTGAAGGCCTCATGCCACCTTGTTTAGTTAAATATAAAAGTAAAATATTTTTAAATGTAGAAGGTAATACAATAAGACATACAAACTTTATCTTTCCATCAAATGATGATATGTCATAGGTAGTGAAGTATATAGTAGAGTCTATTAATATAAATAAAATAGTAACTAATACATAAGCTAAGTTATTACCTTCTCCTTTTCTTACTATTTCAAATCTTAATAATTCACTTGTTATTATTAATATTAAATATGGAAGTATATTATTTAATAGATTAGATACATTTAGTTTATAAATAGATTTAGCGAATCCTATAAATAAACCTGATAGATAAGTTATTATTAAAAATAATATAGTAAATACTAAAATATAAAAGAAAGATTCATAAGTAAATCTTTGTTTTTTCTTTTCATAACCTAGTATTAAAGCTAATATACCAAATGGTATTAAAGTCATAGGTATTACAAATAAAAATGAAGTAAGTTTAAAAGTAAAAA
>OCTW013425991.1_pt1 | contig 27306 bp, 24 predicted proteins | sample 1539671 | NCBI WGS metagenome assembly OCTW01 (sample SAMN02144230, study PRJEB22623) | gut metagenome | biome: sheep rumen | host: Ovis aries | place: New Zealand | reverse complement strand
TCCGAACAGAGAAGTTAAGCTCACCATCGCCGATGGTACTGCCCCACCAGGTGGGAGAGTAGGTAGCTGCGGTTCTTCGAAGGCCGGACGCGAAAGCGCCCGGCCTTTTTGTTTGTCATTTCGAGCGGAGCCCGGAGGGCGAAGTCGAGAAATCTCATAAAAATGCTTATCTTTGGGATATGAAAAGGTTATCTCTAAGCATTCTTGTTATTGTCCTGGCAGTAATGTCCTGCGGGACACCTTCCCCCGAGAAACGGGCCAAAGAGCTCATTTCCAAAATGACCATTGAGGAAAAGGCATCGCTCATGATGCACGACTCCAAGGCTGTAGATGCCCTTGGGATTCCTTCTTACAACTGGTGGAACGAGGCCCTTCACGGTGTTGCCAGAAACGGAAAGGCAACAGTGTTCCCCATGCCAATCGGCATGGCGGCCTCTTTTGACGAGCCCCTCCTGTACAGCGTCTTCTGCGCAGTAAGTGACGAAGCCCGCGTCAAGAACCGTATGGCCGTAGAAAAAGGTCATGTAGGTTGGTACGAAGGCGTTACCTTCTGGACTCCCAACATCAATATTTTCAGGGATCCCAGGTGGGGAAGGGGAATGGAGACATACGGAGAAGACCCGTATCTTACCGGACAGCTTGGCATGGCCGTAGTGAGAGGCCTTCAGGGGCCGGCCGATGCCCCGGTACTTAAGGCCCACGCCTGCGCAAAGCATTTCGCCGTGCATTCCGGGCCGGAGTGGAACAGGCACTCCTTCAATGCCGAAGTAAGCGAAAGGGACCTTAGGGAAACCTACCTCCCGGCTTTCAAGGACCTTGTGATGAAGGCCGGAGTACAGGAAGTGATGATAGCCTACAACCGCTTCCGCGGAGTCCCATGCGGCGCCAACGACTACCTTGTCAATGACATCCTTCGCGGAGAATGGGGCTACAAAGGCCTCATAGTATCTGACTGCTGGGCCATAGCCAATTTCTATGTGCCGGGCAGGCATGATTACAGCCCGGATGCCGCCACCGCGGTAGCCGAAGCCATTCAAACTGGAACGGACCTTAACTGCGGAGACTCCTATGTACATATACCTGAGGCTGTTTCCCGTGGGCTCCTGGACGAAAAATACGTAGATCGTAGCCTCGTGAGGCTTCTATCGGCCAGAATACGCCTTGGAGAACTTGACGGCAACATTGATCCTTGGAAAGACCTCCCGGAGAGCATGGTGGAAGGGGATGAGCATCTGGCGCTGTCCCTTAAAATGGCCGAAGAAAGCATGGTGCTTCTTCAGAACAACAATTCCATCCTGCCCCTTGAAGCCGATACCCGCATAGCCCTTGTTGGCCCCAACGCCGACGACCGTGAAATGCAGTGGGGAAACTACAATCCCATTCCGGAAAAAACCGTTACCCTTGCCGACGCCCTTAAGGAACGCTTCCCGGATTTGACGGTAGTCAAGGGCTGCGAACATGTTCTTGGCGAGGCCGATGTAAAAGCCGTACTTGAGCAAACGAAAGGTATTGAAACTGTGATTTTTGCGGGCGGGATTTCACCTAGGCTGGAAGGCGAGGAAATGTCCGTTGACCTCCCCGGATTCAGGGGCGGAGACAGGGAAGACATTGAGCTTCCTACCGTTCAGAGAAACCTCATCAAGGCCCTGAAAGATGCAGGCAAAAAGGTGATCCTTGTGAACTTCTCCGGATCCGCCATCGGCCTGGAACCTGAGACAAAATCCTGCGAGGCCATACTGCAGGCATGGTATCCCGGAGAAATGGGCGGCACAGCCATCGCCAATATTCTCTACGGAGATGTGGTTCCTTCAGGCAAACTCCCCGTCACTTTCTACAAGAATGTCTCCCAGCTCCCGGACTTCCAGGATTACTCCATGAAAGGCCGTACATACCGTTATTTTGACGGTGAGCCGTTGTTCCCCTTCGGCTTCGGCCTAAGTTACACATCTTTTGAATATGGCAGTGCCGAAGTCAAAAAAGGCAAAGTCATAATCCCCGTCACAAATACCGGAAATACGGATGCCGAAGAAATTGTGCAGCTTTACGTAAGCCGTCCCGCGGACACTGAAGGGCCTCTGAAAACCCTCCGTGGATTTACCCGCGTTGCCATTGCCGCCGGTGAAACCGTCAGGGTGGAATTGCCGCTCACGGATGATACTTTCATGGCCTGGGATGAGACCGCCCAGCGGATGCTCCCGCAGAAAGGAGAGTGGCTATTGATGTATGGCGGAAGCTCCGGATCTTTGAAGAGTGTAGCGCATATATTATGATTCCGTCCCTCCCCCTTGGGAGGGATTTATTTTTTTTTGTATATTTACTGGACTAAATACTTTGGATATGAAAAGTTTAAAGGTTATTACAGGGGTATGTGCGCTCTTCCTTGCCGGTGCGGTTTCGGCATGGAGTCAGTCCATTCCGGTAAATACAAAGATTGGAAAGATTTCCTATACGGAGGCAGAGATGCTTTCCTACAGCCTCGATACTTCCGCCGTGGCACTTGTACTGTGCGAAGACAGGAACATTGTCCTGGATATTGATTCTTATCTGAGGATAACCAAGACAACTTATGTCCATGAGCGTATAAAAATCCTGAAGGAGGAGGGAAAATCCTACGCAGACTACAAGATCCCTTACTATCGCGGCGACGACCCCGAAATCGTGAATGAAATCAAGGTTTCCACATATAATGTGGTAAACGGGGTCATCCAGGAGACAAAGCTGGCCAGAAAGTACATTTTCAACGAGAAAGCTACCTCCAACCTTGGGTTCATATCCTTTTCGGCCCCGGAAGTGAAGGTGGGCTCTGTGATAGAAGTATCCTACAAGATTGAGTCTCCCCGCTACTGGGAAATCGGAGACATAGTTTTCCAGCGCTCCATTCCGGTAAATTTCGTGGAAGTGAAGTTCGATTACGTGAACTTCTTCTATTTCAACAAGATGGCCCGCGGTTTCCTGAAGCCTACGTCCAGTTTTTCCGGAGAAGGCCGCACCATGCCGCTGGCTGGTTACCAAAGCTACAATTATACCCTCAACAAGGAAGTGTATTCCCTCAAGGATGCTCCGGCCCTTAAGAACGAGTCCTATTCCTTCTGCCCCAGCCAGTACCGGGCGGCCATTTCTTATGAACTGAGCAGCATCAGTATTCCCGGTCAGGTGGTAAAGAACTACTCTCTGCGCTGGGAGAACGTGGATGACACGTTCCGTGACAGCCCCGTGCTTAAGCGCTGCCACGATAACAACAAGCATTTTGAAGGATATGCAAAGGCCGTTCAGGGAATTGAAGACGAGAAAGAGGTCATTGCCGCCGTTCGCAACGCCGTCCTCAAGGACATCAAGTGGGACGAAAAACGTGGCATGGTCCCTCAGGAGCTATCCAAGTCCTATAAGGAAGGCATAGCAAACGCCGCTTCAATCAATGCCGTTGTGGCCAGCGCCCTCAACCACCTTGGTTACACCACCAGCCCCGTTCTCATAAAACGCCGCAGCAGCGGTTTCCTGGCCAGTTTCTACGTTTCCACGGAGGCCTTCGACACCTTTATTCTCCAGGTCAAAACGCCATCAGGGCAGGTCTACTACCTGGATGCTGCCACTAAGAACGGTTATGTGAATGTATTGCCTATAGACTTCCTGGTCGCCAATGCCCGCCTTCTTCCCATTGACAAGTCGGCCGCCTCGTGGGTGGATCTCTCTTCCCTTGAGCGCAACATGCAGAACGTGGTAGTTACCGCAAAACTACAGGAAGACGGCCTTGTCAGCGGTGACGTCAAGGTAACCGCCTACAATGAAACTGCATATTCGGCCAAAAGCTACTACGCTCGCTTCTCCTCCGACGACGAGGTTATCGAGGACATGGAAAAAGACGACGACGTAGAGATCCTTTCCCTGACCCACGACTTCTCATATAGCCCGGAGGCCGTTATCCAGTACAGCTTTGAGCAGGAGAACGTTGAAAGCGGAGAGTTCCTCTACATAAAACCCTTCGTGACCACGTTCCACTCCGAAAGCTCTTTCAGGAACCCCACGCGTGAAATACCCATCGAGTTCCCTTACAAGGAGAATATCACATACCAGTATACTCTGGAGATTCCGGAAGGCTATGTCGTTGACCAGCTTCCTGCTTCCAGCCGGCTGGGAAGCAGTGCCATGAACTCCCAAGCCCAGATTGTATCGGTTGAGACAGATCCCCATCACGTGACCATAAGGTTCACATACCGCAACAACTCCATCCTGATCTCCCAGGATAAGTACCAGGATGTCAGGGCTTACTGGGAGCAGATTTGCAACCTTTACAAATCCACAATCGTGCTTAGGAAAATATGAAACGCATAGGAGGACTGCTTCTTTTTCTTCTGCTTTCCCTCTCCCTGCAGGCTCAGGAGAAGGACTGCGCCGTCATTGTGTCCCACACAGAGACTTTCCGGCTCACCAGCCCGGTCTCCGGAGAACACACCGTGGACAAGACCATCCTGGTAAACCACGAAGACGGGCTGGATGCGGCCACGCTTGTCATCTATCAGGATTCATTCCGCTCGCTGGCCAGTTTCAGCGGAGAGGTGACTTCCCTTCAAGGCAGTGGAAAGCCCCTGAAGCTCAAAGAGAAAGACCTGGTGGTCCTGGCCCTCAGTTCAGGTTTGGCCGATGACGGAAAAACCGCCTCCTATACCCCTCAGGGCCGATACCCCATGCTGGTCCACTACGTCTATAAAATCCATTACCGCAAGGGTATAGCGTCGTTCCCTGCGTTTACCCCCATTGAAAGCGAAAAGGTAAAGCTGGCCGAGGCCAGTTTTACGGTAGACGTGCCGGAAGGTTTCCCTATCAAGGATTACTCCCACATGGTTTCCCGTGAAGTCTCTACGGAAAAAGGCCGCACCCTGTACAGATGGACGGTAAAGGATTTCCCCGCGGTAGTGGAAGAAGACATGATGCCGTCTTACCTGGAGCTCCTTCCATATGTGCTGGCTTCTCCAATGAGTATAGACTACGGTGGCTATCAGGGAGACCAGAGCAACTGGAAGGGCGTTGGAAGCTGGCTGTATTCCATGCAGGAAAACGTTCAGGAACTGCCTCCGCACTTTGTCTCCGAGCTCCGTAAAATAACGGAAGGCTGCAAGTCGGACCTTGAAAAACTGGAGGTCCTGTATGCGTATCTGCGGGAAAACACCCGCTATGTGAGCATTCAGCTTGGTATCGGCGGCCTTCGGCCCATGCCCGCCGAAGAAGTCCACAAGATGGGCTTTGGAGACTGCAAGGGGCTTTCCAATTACCTCAGGTGCATGCTTGCCGCCGTGGATGTACCCTCCGACTATTATATAATAGGTACGGACCGCCCCAATCTGGTTCCCGGTTACGCTTCCATAAATCAGATGAACCACGCAATGCTGGCCGTTCCCATGCCGCAGCTACAGGATACTGTGTGGGTGGAATGCACCAACCCCTCTTATCCCCTTGGTTACAGGCATTCCGGCGCCGCCGGCCACGAGGTTGTCCTCGTCCAGCCGGATGGCGGCAAGATGGTCCGCATCCCGTCCTACCCTGATTCCTTGTCTCGTATAATACAGGTTGCCGATGTAACCCTTGCCGAGGACGGGTCGGCCCGGCTATCCCTTTCCAGGGAACTTTGGCTGGACGAGATGGAGCCATACCTTGGTTTCCAGAACCTCAGCGATAACGCTAAGGCAAGGGCCCTTACCTCCGGCATGAAACTGCACGCAGACGCCATCAAGGTAGAAAGCATCAGGAACAATTTCAATGACTACCGGACTCTTGGCCGAAACTTTGTCCCCGTCATCGGCATCGATTATTCGATGTCTACGCGTGTTTACGCCAATGTCAACCGTGAGCGCATCTTTGTCCCCGTGAATCCCGTGGCCATGAGCATCCCGGTCCAGAAAAGCGGGAGGGTGAATCCGCTGGTAAACGAAGGCGGAGGCATCATTGAGAATCGTGTAGTCCTTCACATTCCGGATGGCTATACCATTGAATCCATGCCCAAAGACGTGAATCTTGACACTCAGTGGGGCCGGTTCCAGAGCCATATTTCGGTAGAGGGAAACAACATAACCATAGTTCAGATTATTCATGCGTACCGCTTTGAGGCTCCCGCCCAGAGCTATGAAGACTACAAAACCTTTGCCCGTGCAGTCAATAAAGCATACTCATCCTCTTTGGTATTGAGAAAATGCTTATCTTTGCAGGATAATGAAGGTTGAGAACAATATTATTTGGAATGAGGCGGCGCGTGCCGGGCTGCTCTTTGGGGCAGTGTCAGTGGGATGTCTGGGCCTGAAGGAACTTTCGGCCCTCAGCGGCAGCACTTTCCTTGTGCAGGCGGCGGCTATCATCCTTTGGGTGGTGGAATTCTTCGGCTGCATCCTTATCATGAAAAACATCATGCTCCGCTTCCGCGACAAATATGAGGGCGTGAAGATGGAGGATACCTACAAACTGGGCCGAAGGGCGGCGCTGCTTTCCGGCCTTATCCTGGCTTCGGCACAGGCTTTCATTATCATGAAAATGCCTGCGGAAACCATGGACGAATTCGTGAACCAGATGATGTCCACTGCGCAGCTTCTTCCCACAGACCGTGACGCCGTGGACGCAGCCCTTGCCAACCTCCCGGTACTCACTTTCATTTTCCAGTGGCTGTACTGCTACCTTTACGGCAGCGTGCTTGCATCCGTAATGTCCCGTTACATTTTCCTCCAGAAACTCTTCGGCGGCGGCTTCCCTCCCAAAGAAGATGACAACAATCCCGAGCAGCAATAAGTTATGGACCTTTCTATAGTCATACCCCTTTACAATGAGGCCGAATCTCTCCCGGAGCTCAAGGCCTGGATTGACAAAGCCCTCAAGGACTTCACCTATGAACTCATCTTTGTGGATGACGGGTCTACGGATGGGAGCTGGGAAGAGATTTCTCGGCTCGCTTCGCTCGCTCGAAATGACAAGGAGGGCGGTGTAAAAGCCATCCGCTTCCGCAGAAATTACGGTAAATCAGCCGCGTTGTATGAGGGTTTTGCTGCGGCAGAGGGGGATATCGTAGTGACCATGGACGCAGACCTCCAGGATTCCCCGGAGGAAATCCCTGAGATGGTGAGGATGATACGGGAAGACGGCTATGACCTTGTTTCCGGCTGGAAGCAGCACAGAAAGGACAACCCCCTTACCAAGAACCTCCCGTCCAAACTCTACAACTGGACTGCCCGCAAGGTTACGGGCATAAAGCTCCACGACATGAACTGCGGCCTCAAGGCGTATCGCAGGGAGGTTGTAAAGAATATAGAGGTATACGGAGAGATGCACCGCTACATCCCGTACCTTGCCAAGAATGCAGGCTTTGACAAGATAGGGGAGAAGCCCGTCCACCACCAGAAACGCAAATACGGCGTGTCCAAATTCGGCCTGAACCGCTTTGTGAACGGCCTCCTGGATCTCATGAGCCTGTGGTTCCTGTCCCGCTTCGGGGGCAAGCCCATGCACTTTTTCGGCACCAGCGGCATCCTCATGTTCCTTGTGGGCTTTGTAATGACCATCTGGATCATCGCCGCCAAGCTCTACCATCAGGCAAACGGCCTCAAGTTCCGCGCCGCCACGGACCAGCCGCTTTTCTACCTTGCCCTTGTCGCCGTCATCCTGGGCGTGATGCTCTTCCTTGCCGGCTTCCTTGGAGAGATGATTTCCCGCAGCTCCACGGAGCGCAACAATTACCAGATCAAAGACCGTATCTAGGGAATGTATTCATTAAAAGAACTTTACAGGATAGGGAAGGGCCCCTCATCTTCCCATACCATGGGGCCGAACAACGCGGCTAAGATTTTCGCAGGCAGGCATGCCGATGCATCCCGCTTCGAGGTTACGCTTTACGGCTCTCTGGCCGCAACCGGAAAGGGGCACATGACAGATTCGGCCATACTGGAGGTCCTGGAGCCCATTGCTCCTACAAAGATACTCTGGGAGCCTTCCCATTTTCTGGAGTACCACCCCAACGGAATGCTTTTCAAGGCATTCGGCCCGGATGGCTCCCTCCAGGAATCCTGGACCGTCTTCTCTATAGGCGGCGGAGCCCTTTCAGAGGGCCCCGGGAAGGAGTATTCCACTTCCGGCGAAGTCTATTCAATGAATAACCTCACCGACATCATCAATTGGTGCGAGTCCAACGGCCGCCAGATTTGGGAATACGTAGACCTCTGCGAAGGCCCTGAGATATGGCCTTATCTCCAAGGCATCTGGGATGCCATGCAGGAGTCCGTTGCGCGTGGTCTTGAGGCCGAAGGCAGGCTTCCTGGCCCCCTCAATCTTTCCCGCAAAGCGGCGGTTTACCATGTGAAAGCGCTTGGCTATCAGCCCAATCTCCGCTCCCGCGGCCTTGTCTTCGCCTACGCCCTTGCCGTCAGCGAGGAAAACGCTTCCGGCGGGCAGATTGTCACCGCCCCCACCTGCGGCTCGTGCGGGGTAATCCCCGCGGTCCTCTACCACCTTTCCCGCGGCCACTCCTTCAGCGACCAGCGCATCCTCCACGCCCTTGCCACCGCGGGCATCATCGGCAATGTGGTAAAGCAGAACGCCTCCATTTCCGGGGCCGATGTCGGCTGCCAGGGAGAGGTGGGCGTAGCCTGCGCCATGGCTTCGGCCGCTGCCTGCCAGCTCTTCGGCGGCAGTCCTTACCAGATTGAATATGCGGCCGAAATGGGCCTTGAGCACCATCTTGGCATGACCTGCGACCCCGTCTGCGGCCTGGTGCAGATCCCTTGCATAGAGAGAAACGCCTTCGCCGCCACCCGCGCCCTGGATTCCAACATCTACTCCACGTTCTCCGACGGCAGGCACCGCATCTCTTTCGACCACGTTGTGGATGTGATGAAGCGCACCGGCAAGGACCTTCCTTCGCTCTATAAAGAAACCTCCACGGGAGGTCTTGCATTAAACTACAAGCAGAAATAACCGGCCCCCTGTTATTTCGACCGAGCGCAGCAAGTGGAGAAATCTCATAAAAAATTGTTATCTTTGCAGGCTATAACAAAAAATAGCGAGTGAAAGACATTTGTAAGTAATAAACTCAAATTAAATTATGATCAACATTAAGTTCCCGGATGGAAGCGTACGTCAGTATGAATCTGGCGTAACAGGTTATGACGTGGCAATGAGTATCAGCCCCCGCCTTGCCGCGGATGTGCTGGCAGTTAACATCAAGCGCCCTGATGAGCCCGAGACATCCAAAGGAACCACCATAGACGTGATGCGTCCCATCACCGAGGACGTTGAGATCCGCCTCCTCAAGTGGGAAGACGACGAAGCCAAGCGCGTGTTCTGGCACTCTTCCTCCCACCTTATGGCAGAGGCCCTGGAGGCCCTTTTCCCCGGCGTGAAGTTCGGCATTGGGCCCGCAATTGAAAACGGCTTCTACTACGACGTAGACATGGGCGGCCGAACCCTCACGGAGGCAGACTTCAAGGCCATTGAGAACAAGATGCTGGAACTTGCCCGCGGCAAGGAAGACTTCCGCCGCATAGAGGTTTCCAAAGCAGATGCCATGAAGTACTTCACCGAAAAAGGCGACGAGTACAAGCAGGAACTTATCTCCGAGCTTGAAGACGGCACCATAACATACTACACCAACGGTCATTTCACAGACCTTTGCCGCGGTCCTCACCTTCGTAACACAGAGGTGATCAAGGCCGTCAAGGTGCTGTCCCTGGCCGGAGCATACTGGAGGGGAGACGAAACCCGCCAGCAGCTCACCCGTATCTACGGCATCACCTTCCCCAAGGCCAGCATGCTCACGGAGTACCTCCAGGTGCTGGAAGAGGCCAAGAAGCGCGACCACCGCAAAATCGGCAAGGAGATGGAACTCTTCACCTTCTCCCAGAGAGTTGGTGCAGGCCTTCCCCTGTGGCTTCCCCGCGGTGCAGCCCTCCGCAACACCCTCCAGGCCTTCCTTGCAAAGAAGCAGGCCGAATACGGCTACCTTCCCGTGGTGACTCCCCACATCGGCGCCAAGGACCTTTACGTGACTTCCGGCCACTACGCCAAGTACGGCAAGGATTCCTTCCAGCCCATCCACACCCCCCAGGAAGGAGAGGAATACCTCCTCAAACCCATGAACTGCCCTCACCACTGCGAGATTTTCCGCAGCGCTCCCCGCAGCTACCGTGACCTCCCGCTTCGCTTCGCCGAATTCGGCACGGTATACCGCTACGAGCAGTCCGGTGAGCTCCACGGCCTTACCCGCGTACGCTCCTTCACCCAGGACGACGCCCACCTTTTCTGCCGCCAGGACCAGCTCCAGGAAGAGTTCGAGAAGGTGATTGACCTCATTCTCTACGTCTTCAAGACCCTCCACTTCGACAAATTCACCGCCCAGGTCTCCCTCCGTGACCCCAAGAACCCTTCCAAGTACATCGGCTCTGAGGAAAACTGGAACAAGGCCGAACAAGGCATCATCGACGCCGCCAAGAAAAAGGGCCTTCCTTACGTTGTGGAAACCGGCGAGGCCGCTTTCTATGGCCCTAAGCTTGACTTCATGGTAAAGGATGCTATCGGCCGAAGCTGGCAGCTTGGAACCATCCAGGTAGACTATAACCTCCCCGAGCGCTTTGAGCTTGAATACGTAGACTCAGACGGCTCCCGCAAGCGCCCCGTCATGATCCACCGCGCACCCTTCGGTTCGCTGGAGCGTTTTGTGGCGGTTCTGCTTGAGCACACCGCCGGTCATCTGCCGCTCTGGCTCCATCCGGACCAGGTTAAAGTGCTGCCCGTCAGTGAAAAATACGCAGATTACGCAAAAAAAGTTGTAAATCTGCTAAATAATTCCGAAATTCGCGCCTCTATTGATGACAGGAACGAAACTCTTGGCAAACGAATCAGGGAGACATCCCTCAAGAGAGTGCCGCTGCTTGTTATCGTAGGAGAAAAGGAACAGGCAGAGGAAACTGTGTCTGTACGCCGTGGCGCCCAGGACCAGGGCTCCATGAGCGTGTCTCAGTTTGTGGATTATGTCCGCAACGCTGTGGCAGAAGAACTGGCCCAATAAGTTTAACCATTAAAGGAGCAAAGCTATCGCAACGCCTTTCAAACCCAGGCCCTCGGGCCCGAGACGCAAGCCCCAGCAGCAGCAGGGGGGTAATTCCAAGGACGAAAACGCCCTTAGGATTAACCGTGAAATTACAGCATCCCAGGTGCGTCTGGTAGGTGACAACATCCCCGAGCAAGGGATTTATCCCTTTACCAAAGCACTTGCCCTGGCCCAGGAACTGGAACTGGACCTTGTAGAGATCAGCGCTAAGGCAGACCCTCCCGTATGCAAGATCCTGGATTACCAGAAGTATCTGTACCAGCAGCGGAAGCGTGCCAAGGAAATGAAGGCAAATGCCGCAAAGATAGTCATCAAGGAAATTCGTTTCGGCCCCAACACGGATGAGCATGATTTCCAGTTCAAGCTCAAACACGCACAGGAGTTCCTGCAGGAAGGCTCAAAGGTGAAGGCATCAATCTTCTTCCGCGGCCGTTCCATCCAGTTCGCAGAGCAGGGAGAAAAACAGCTTCTGCGCTTTGCAGTGGAACTTGAGGATTGGGGCAGGCCGGAAAACATGCCGGTGCTCGAAGGCAAGCGCATGACCATGATGATAGCTCCTATTAAAAAGAAATAACCCGCTTGTCATTCTGAGCACAGCGAAGAATCTCAAACGGATGTATGTATAATATTAATAATTGTTTAACACAATGGCAAAACTCAAAACCAACTCCGGTGCCAAAAAGCGCTTTACGCTTACCGGATCGGGACAGATCAAGAGGAAGCACGCTTATCACAGCCACATCCTCACCAAGAAGACCAAGAAGCAGAAACGTAACCTGGATCATTTCGCCATCATCGAGAAGGTGGATGTTCCCCGTCTTAAAGAACTTCTGGTCCTGTAGTTTAATGTTTAACTGGAACGCAGTAAGAAAGTGCTTTACATTAGGATAAGCCACTGCCTCCAAAAATGTAATTTAAAAAATGCCTAGATCAGTTAATTCTGTTGCCTCAAGGGCACGCCGCAAGAAAATCCTTTCCAGGACCCGCGGTAATTTCCTCTCCCGCAAGAACGTCTGGACTGTAGCCAAGAACACCTACGAGAAAGGTCTCACCTACGCTTACCGTGACCGCAAAGCCAAGAAGCGTGAATTCCGTTCACTTTGGATACAGCGTATCAACGCCGCTGCACGCCAGTACGGTCTCACCTACTCACAGCTTATGGGTCGTCTCGCAAAGCAGAACATCGGCCTCAACCGCAAAGTTCTGGCAGACCTCGCAATGAACAACCCTCAAGCATTTGAGGCTATTGTAAACTCTGTAAAGTAGTCATTTAGCTGTGAGCCTGAAGGAAATCATCCAAAACAAGTGGGTACGGCTGGGTTTCTGGTCGGTGCTTTACATTGCATGGGTGATATGGCTCGGAAACTATTGGTTCCTAATCGGCCTGGGTATCATCTTTGACCTTATAATTACAAAGAAGGTCAAGTGGCTCTTCTGGAAGAAAGAGTATGCGCCCGGGGAAAAACACAACTTTTGGCTGGACTGGCTCGATGCCATCATCTTTGCCGTAGTGGTTGTCACTTTCATCAATATTTTCTTCTTCCAGGCCTTCAAGATTCCTTCATCGTCCATGGAGAGCACCCTCTACACCGGAGACCATCTCTTCGTGTCCAAGCTCACCTACGGCCCCAGGGTCCCCCAGACCCCGCTCACCATTCCCTTTACGCACAACCGTGCTTTCGGCAGAGAGAGCTATTCCACTCTCATCCAGAACAAGTACAGAAGGCTCAAGGGATTCCGTGAAGTGAAAAGAGGCGACATCGTGGTATTCGGCTTCCCCAACGGAGACACCGTGCTTTCCCGCCGTCCTGCAGAAGACTATCATGCATGGGTAAGGCTGCTTGGAAGGACACAGGCAATCACCCAGTACGGGCCCATTATCGTCCGTCCCGCGGACAAGAAAGACCACTATGTCAAGCGTTGTGTCGCCGTTGCCGGAGACACACTTGAGGTGAAAGACGGACTCTGCTGGGTAAACGGAGTAAAGGAACCCGACTATCCCGGACGCCAGCTCACATACAAAGTAGTTACAAGCGGCTCACGCATCAACCAGCGCAAACTGGACCAGATGGGCCTCAACCTTCAGGAACTCTACTTCGATCCCAGGCTTCCCGGTTATCCCATGATGCCTCTCACGAAGGAGAATCTTGAGAAGGTCCGGAGCCTTAGCAGCGTAGTTGAAGTTGTCCCCAACCTGGAAACCTATCCGGGTAACGGCCAGGACATCGCAATTTTCCCCTTTACCGGGAAAACACGCTGGACCTCAGACTATTTCGGCCCCATCTGGATACCTGAAAAAGGTGCCACTGTAGAGCTCAACCTTGAGAACCTGCCCTTATATGAACGGATCATCCGTGATTATGAGCACAACACCCTTGAGGTAAAGGATGCCGAAATCCTCATAAACGGGGAGCCCGCCACAAGCTACACATTTGGGCAAGACTACTACTTCATGATGGGTGACAACCGCCACAATTCCCTGGACTCCCGCTATTGGGGTTTCGTTCCTGAGGATCACATTGTAGGTAGGCCCTCCATCATCTGGCTCTCAACGGACGGAAGCCGAAGCTTCCCCAACAATATCCGTTGGAAGCGCTTTTTAAAACTTGTATAACAATAAAAAAGTAAAATATTATGTCAAAGGTTTGTCAGATAACCGGTAGGAAGAGAATGATCGGCAACAACGTTGCCCATTCCAAGCTGCGCACTAAGCGCGACTTCTCCCTCAACCTCAAGACCAAGAAGTTCTGGTCCGAGGCCGAACAGCGTTTCATCACTCTGAAAGTGACCACCAAGGGTATGCGTATCATTGAAAAGAATGGTCTTGACGCAACTCTTAAGGCCGCCCAGGAGAAAGGATACGTAAGCCTTGTTTAACCCTTTAATCCTGTAGAATTATGGCAAAGAAACAGAAAGGAAACAGGGTGCAGGTCATCCTGGAGTGCACAGAGCAGAAAGCAAGCGGTGTTCCCGGCATGTCCCGTTACATCACCACCAAGAACAAGAAGAACACCCCCGAGCGTCTTGAGCGTATGAAGTACAACCCCTACCTCAAGAAAGTTACTCTTCACCGTGAAATCAAGTAAAGTATAGGAGAACCAAACTATGGCAAAAAAAGCAGTTGCTACCTTCGACGCCAAGGCCGGTGCCAAGCACATGGTTAAGGTGATCCGCATGGAAAAGAGCCCCAAGACCGGTGCCTACGTTTTCGTAGAGCAGCTGGTAGAGGAAGGCAAAGAGAAGGAATTCTTCGCAAAGAAGTAAACTTCAGTGTAATAGAACATGTCGCAGGCCAGGGATTTCCCAGACCTGCGACATATTTTTTCGGCCTGGCGCCCAAGTGCCTGGCATTCAACGAGATAACGATAATCGGGTGCACTTCCAGGTGCACCCGAGGTATAGCAAGTGGCTGAGAATCAGAGAGATGTGCGCCAGCGCTACTGGATGTCTTCCAGCTTGAACAGGTCTTCTACGAAGGCTTTTTTGTCAAAGACCTTGAGGTCTTCTATGCCTTCCCCGATTCCAACAAACTTTATGGGGAAATTGTAGGTGTCGGCGATGCCCACTACAACGCCGCCTTTGGCGCTACCGTCCAGTTTTGTGATGGCCATGGCGGTAACGTCCGTGGCTTTAGAGAACTCTCGGGCCTGGATGAAGGCATTCTGGCCGGTGGAGCCATCCAGTACCAGAAGGACCTCATGGGGGCCGTCAGGCACCACTTTACGGATGACATTGCGGATTTTGGTGAGCTCGTTCATGAGATCCACGCGGTTGTGGAGACGGCCGGCAGTGTCTATGAGAACTACGTCGGCCTCCTTTGCCACGGCGCTCTTGACGGTGTCAAAGGCCACGGAGGCGGGGTCTGCGCCCATTGCCTGCTTCACTATGTCCGCGCCGGCGCGTTCGGCCCAAACTGTGAGCTGGTCTACGGCTGCTGCACGGAAGGTGTCGGCTGCGCCGATGACAACCTTCTTGCCCTGTTTGCGGAGCATGGCGGCTATCTTTCCTATGGTGGTGGTTTTGCCAACGCCGTTCACGCCCACGACAAGAATCACGTAAGGCTTCTTTGTGAAGTCGAAGGGCTGCACCGGGGCGTCGTCTCCGATGAGGTTTGCAATTTCGTCGCGGATGAGGGCGGTGAGCTCCTCCATGTTCACGTATTTGTCTTTCTCTACGCGGTCCTGGATGTTGTCAATGAGCTTGAGAGTGGTATCCACGCCCATGTCGGAGCCAAGGAGAGCCTCCTCCAGTGCATCCAGTACATCGTCATTGATTTTGGACTTGGCGCTGAATGCCCTTCCCAGCTTTTGGAAGAAGCCGAGGTTGGTTTTTTTAACACCGCTTGCAAAAATACCCATGTCAAATATGTTTTAATTTACAAATATACTCATTTTCCATGGAATCCGGCAGTTGTTTTTCCGTGAGGAAAAATGTATCTTTGTAGACTATTAGAGATAAAGAAAAAACAGATATATGAAACTTAGTTACGATTGGTTAAAAGAGTATCTGAAGTGCAGCCTCACCCCTCAGGAGGTGGCGGAGGCCATGACTTCGATTGGCATTGAAGTAGACAGCGTTGAAACCAGGGAAGTGGTTGAAGGCGGCCTCAAGGGCGTTGTGGTTGCAAAGGTTCTCACCTGTGAGCCTCATCCGGACAGCGACCACCTCCATATCACCACCGTAAACGACGGCTCCCCGGAACCCCTTACCGTGGTTTGCGGCGCCCCCAACGTGGCGGCGGGCCAGAAGGTGCTCTTTGCCCGTCTAGGGACCATCCTCCCCGGTGATTTCAAGATCAAGAAGTCCAAAATCCGCGGAGTGGACAGCTTCGGCATGATTTGCGCCGAAGACGAACTTGGAATAGGCACCAGCCACGACGGCATTATGGTGCTCCCTGAAAATGCTCCCGTGGGCGTTCCCGCCAAGGAATACCTTGGCCTCAAGGACGAATCTGTGATTGAATACGAAATCACCGCCAACCGCATTGATGCAGCCTCGCACATCGGCGTGGCAAGAGACCTTTACGCATATCTCTACAGCAAAGGCATTGAGGCCGAACTTACCCTTCCTTCCGTGGAAGCCTTCAAGGAAGGTGAGGGAGAGTCCATCCCCGTGGAAGTGCTCACGGAGGACGGCGCACCCCGCTACACCGGCATCACCGTAAAGGGCGTGAAGGTTGCCCCCAGCCCTGAATGGCTGCAGGAAAGGCTCCTTTCAATTGGCCTCAAGCCCATTAACAACGTTGTGGACATCTCCAACTTCGTGCTCTTTGAAACCGGCCAGCCGCTCCATACCTTCGACGCCTCCAAGATTGCAGGCGGAAAGGTTATCGTAAGACGTGCCCAGGAAGGGGAGCCCATCCGCACCTTAGACGGCCTTGACCGCAAGCTCCATGCTTTTGACGTTGTCATAGCCAATGCCGAAGGCCCCATGTGCATTGCCGGCGTATTCGGCGGTGAAGATTCCGGCGTATCTGACAGCACCGTTGATGTCTTCATCGAGGGCGCATACTTCGACCCCGTGAGCATCCGCAAAACCGCCAAGAGCCAGACTCTTTCCACAGACGCCAGCTTCCGCTTCGAGCGCGGCGCAGACCCCGAGGCCGCCCTTTATGCAGCCAAGCGCGCCGCCCTTCTTATCACGGAGATTGCAGGCGGAAAGGTGGTCGGCAAAGTCAGCGAGTTCTACCCCAAGCCCATTGTCCGCGCCCGTATTCAGCTGGATTACAACCGCATAGAGCATTTCATCGGCAAAAAGATAGGCCACGGCACCATTGAAAAGATACTGAAGGGCCTTAACTATGAGTTTGTGGAGCGCACAGCCACCGGAGCCCTTGTTGCCGCTCCCACATATATGGTAGACGTTACCCGTGAATGCGACGTAGTTGAAGAAATCCTCCGCATCTACGGCTACAACAACATTGAGCTTCCGCAGAATCTCCGCATGAGCGTGCAGCCTAGCGCCCAGCCGGAGCCCGAGGCCATCCGTAACAATATCTCCAACTTCCTTGCAGCCAACGGTTTCACTGAAACCATGAACAATTCCCTCACTAAGGAAGACTACTACACCAAGCTGGAGACTTTCCCCGCAGAGCGCTGCGTGCATATTGTGAATCCCCTGAGCGCGGATCTCAATGTAATGCGCCAGACCCTTCTCCTCAGCGGCCTGGAGGTTGTGGCATACAACCTCAACCGTCAGGCTTCGGCCCTCAAATTCTTTGAATATGGCTCTGTATATCAGAGGCTTCCGGAGAAAGACGGCACCACCCTGGAGGGCTACGAGGAACACCGCTGCTTCTCCCTCATCATTACCGGCACCCCGGACAAAGTATGGAGAAGCCCCGTCCAGAAATCCAATTTCTTTGAGCTTAAAGGCTATGTTGAGGCCCTCATGGCCCGCTACCGCATAGATGTGTCAAGCCTTGTCATGGGCTCCGCTCCCGCGGATATCTTCTCAGAAGGCATCACCTACAGCGTTCCAGGCCGTGAGCCCATGCTCCTTGCAACCCTTGGTACCATTAACCCTATACTCGCAAGGCGCTTCGGCATAAAGCAGCCCGTCTTTGCCGCAGAAATCAACTGGGAGGTCTTCTTTGCGCTTGTGAGGAGAGATAAGTTCTCCTTCAAGGAACTTCCTAAGTTCCCGGAGGTCAGAAGGGACCTCGCAATCCTTCTGGACGAATCCGTCCCTTACGCCGAAGTCCGCAAGTCGGCCCTCCGTGCCGGCAAGAAGCTCATCAAGAGCATCACCCTCTTTGACGTTTACCGCGGAGAGAAAATCCCCGCCGGCAAGAAGCAGTATGCCCTTGGATTCGTGCTCCAGGACCTTGAGCGCACCCTCACGGACGTTGAGGTTGAGAAGACCATGGAAAGGGTCCTTGGTTCCCTTAAGGCCGATTTCGGCGCAGTCCTCAGATAAATGCCCGGAAGGTGGAAGCATATCGCCGTGGCGCTGCTGGCCTTAGTGCTGGCGGTGGCCTCATGCGGTCCCCGGAAAATCTCCAAAGGGGACATGGAGGATATCTTCTACCTCATGTTCCTCCAGGACCAGAAGATACGCCAGGACCGTTCCCTGAGGAGTATTGCCGACACCTCCCTTGTGTACGCCGGCATCCTTGAGTCCAAAGGCTACGACACCGACGACTACCTTTACAGCCTGAAGGAGTACCTTGAGGAGCCCGCCAAAATGGAAAAGGTGATGGGAAACGTGGCAGAGCGCATAGAGAAGGAGCTGAAGGTGGTGAACTCCGAGATTGAACTGGAAAGGTGGCGCAGCAAGATGCTCTCCATTTACCAGAAGCAGATAGACACCACAAAGTTCCCTAAGCCCCGCGTAAGGCCCGTAGATACCCTCAAGGTGCGTTTTGAGGGTGATTCGGCCTATATGCACAAGGAAATAGATTCCCTGAAACTTATCCCCAGGGATTCCCTCATTTTCCTTAGGGATACCGTCATTGCCGTGACGGATTCCCTGCATGTGGCAGATTCGCTGCAAGTAGCGGATTCCCTTCATAAGGCCCATGCCGGGCGTGTGGCGGGTTCCCTGGCCATTCAGAAAGATTCAATATGAGATATACCGCAGAGCTAGTTTACACCCTTTCTGGAGACCCCATCCATAACGGATACGTGGAGGTGGCCCCAGACGGCGCCATCCTGTCCGTAGGGCAGGCCGAAGGCCCTGTAGATGAGGGGATTATATGCCCCGGCTTTGTGAACGCCCACTGTCACGTGGAGCTTTCCTACATGAAGGGCCTCTTCAAGAAGGGAACGGGAATGGCCGGCTTCATAGACCAGATAAACGCCCTCCGGGACACTTCCTCCATGGAAGACAAGGTTGCCGCCCTCAAGGAGGCAATGGACTCCATGTGGGATTCCGGCGTGCAGGCCATGGCCGATATCTCCAACTGCTCAGACTCCTTTGAGGTAAAGGCCTCCCACCCCATGTACACCCGTACCTTCCTGGAGGTATTCGGGGCCAATCCCGGGGAGTGCAGCGCCGTCATGGAAGGCGTCCTTAGGCTTCAGAAAGAGGCCGAAGCCTTCGGCCTGGATGCAGCCCCCACGCCACATTCCTGCTATACCATGAGCCCGCAGCTTGTGACGGCTTCTTCGGCCGAAGGGCTCAAGAGCGGCTTCTTGTCGTTCCACTCTGAAGAGTCCGATGAAGAGGAGGAGATGATGCGTTACGGCCGCGGCCCCATGTGGGACAACCGCGTTAGAAACGGCATCCCCACGCCTCCCGTTACAGGAACAAGTTCCCTTGAGTACTTCCTCCAAAGGGTTACGGAGGCTGTTCCCGCCCCGGTTCCCGGAAACGTGCTCCTGGTCCACGAGTGCTGCCTTACCCCGGAAGGTGCAGCCCGCGCCCGTGAGGTCCTTGAGCACCCTTACATTGCCGTGTGCCCGCTTTCGAACCTATTCATACACAATATGCTGCCGCCCATTCCGGTCATGCGTGAAAGCGGCATCCCCATCTGTATCGGCACGGATTCACTGTCGTCCAACGACACTCTTTCAATGATAGATGAGATAAACTGCCTCAGGAAGGCGTTCGACCTCCCGCTGCAGGAAGTTCTCACCTGGGCCTGCCTTAACGGCGCCCGTTTCCTTGGCCTTGAGAGCCGCCTTGGCACCCTTGAGCCCGGCAAGCGCCCCGGCCTGGTACGCCTGTCGTCATACCCGGCTTCTTCTGTCATCCCGAGCGAAGTCGAGGGATCTCATTTTAAATCCACACGCCTATGCTAAGAGAAGATACTGTTTTCGGCCCCATCTTCAGCCGCAGGCTGGGAAGTTCCCTGGGGATAAACCTTCTGCCCAAAAACGGCAAGGTGTGCAACTTCGACTGCATTTACTGCGAATGCGGATGGAATAAAGACGGCCTTCAGGACAGGAGCATCCCTTCGGCAAAAGATGTTGAGGAGGCCCTTGAAGAGAAACTGAAAGCCTGTCAGGCGGCCGGAACTCCCATAGATTCAATCACTTTCTCCGGAGACGGAGAGCCTACCCTGAATCCGGAATTCCCCGCAATAATAGACGTTACCATAAGGCTCAGGGACAGGTATTACCCCTCTGCAAAGGTGTCGGTCCTTACAAATGCCACCCGCTGCGGGCAGCCCGGCATTTTTGAGGCCCTGAGGAAGGTGGACAATCCCATCCTCAAACTGGACGCCCCCACAGACAAAGAAGTGGCCCTAATCAACAGGCCGGTAGGGGAGTACCATGTGAAAGATGTGGTGGAGGCCATGAAGAAGTTTGACGGAGATTTCGTGCTCCAGACCATGTTCCTGCGTGGTCCGGGCTGGGCCTGCCAGGACTGGGTGGAAAGATGGATGGACATTGTAAGGCAAATTCGGCCAAGGGAAATTCAGGTCTATACCATAGACCGCGAAACTCCCATGAAAGGCCTTGGAAAATACACTCCGGAGGAAATGCGCGCCATGGTGCAGCCTCTTCAAAATGAAGGATTCAAAATACAAATTAAAGGATAACATACTATGTCACTTTCAAGCAAATACGGTTATACCCCGGACAAAGAGGCCATTGACCGCCAGTTGGAACTAATCGCAGAAGGACTGGAGAATATTGCTTCCCCGGAACTTTACAAGGCATGCTTCGGCATCATGGACCAAACCACCCTTTCCTCCGACGACACTCCGGCTTCCGTGAAAAAGCTGGTGGAAAAGGTGAACAATCTTCCCGCAGCCTTCCCCGGCTGGCCGCTTCCCGCATCTATCTGCGTATACCCCAACCTTGGGTATGTTGTGGCCCAGAACCGCCAGGATCCCGCCCTCCACGTTACAACCGTAGCGGGCTGCTTCCCCACATCCCAGAGCTGGATAGAGGTAAAGCTTCATGAGATAGAGCTTGCCGTACGCGGCGGCGCAGATGAAATTGACATTGTGCTGGCACTGAACAGTTTCCTTGCAGGAGACTATGAAACCGCAGGCAAGGAAATAAAGGCTTCCCGTGAGTGCATAGACCGCGTTGCCGCAGAGCTTGGCCGCAAGGTATGCCTCAAGGTCATCATCGAAACCGGCCTCCTTGTAACCCCGGAAAACATTGCCGACGCCTCTTTCCTTGCTATGGAAAATGGTGCCGATTTCATCAAGACGTCTACCGGAAAGGTGAAGGTAAACGCCACGCCCCTTGCCGCTTACGTAATGTGCGAATGCATCAAGGCATACTATGAGAAGACCGGCGTCAAGGTTGGCTTCAAGGCCGCCGGCGGCATTGCTTCGGCCCAGGATGCAGTTTGCTACTGGACCATCGGCCGAACCATCCTTGGAGACTCCTGGATGAACAAGGACCTCTTCCGCTTTGGCGTTTCCTCCCTCGCCAACAAGCTTCTCAGCGCCGCCAGCGGCAGCACCGTCACTTATTTCTAGGAGTTATGAAACGTTTAGTCAGCCTTTTCCTACTATTTGTGGCTGTGGTAGCATCGGCTGCAAAGCCTGTTACGGTTTCTTCCCCGGACGGCCGCCTCAAGGCTACCATAGAAACCGGTTCCAGGCTCACCTGGTCCCTGGAGTATGACGGAGAAATCCTTGTTCAGCCCTCGGAGATAGGTCTCAAATTGGAAGATGGCACAGTTTGGGGCGCAGGCTCCCGTTTCCGTTCGGCCAAAAAACGCAGCGTAAACGCGGAGTTCGACGCCCGGCTTTTCAAGCGCAGCAAGGTTCAGGACTGCTACAATGAGCTGACGCTCCCCGCAAAGGGCTTCAGCGTAGTTTTCCGCCTGTACAACGACGGCCTGGCGTACCGCTTTGTGTCGGTCGGTCCCGTTACCGTAAAGACCGAAACCGCGGAATTCTCGTTTGCAAAGGATTACAAGGCATATATCCCTTATGTAAGCCAGCATACGGAAACGCTTCAGAGCCAGTTCATGTCTTCCTTCGAGTCCCAGTACACGGTTTCGGCCATAAGCAAATGGGACGCAAAAAGGCTGGCCTTCTCTCCGGTAACGCTTGACGCCGGAAGTGTAAAACTTTGTGTCACGGAGGCCGATTTACGGAACTATCCCGGCCTGTTCCTCTACAACGGGAACGCTTCCTGCACCTTGAAGGGCGTGTTTGCACCGGTGCCCAAAGAGGAGGTGAAAGGTGGCCACAACATGCTCCAGAGCATAGTGACGGCCGCAGAGCCTTATATTGCGAAGGATGCCACTGAATTCCCCTGGCGCGTTGTGATTGTGGCAAAGGAAGACAAGGAGCTTGCACAGAGTGACATGATATACCGCCTTGCAAAGGCCGCCGATCCCATAGACTGGAGCTGGGTGAAACCCGGCAAGGTGGCCTGGGACTGGTGGAACGACTGGAACATCTACGGAGTTGACTTTGCTTCCGGAATCAACAACGATACCTATAAATACTACATAGACTTTGCTTCGGCAAAAGGCATAGAGTACGTAATCCTTGACGAAGGCTGGTCCGTTACTGGGCAGTCCGACCTCATGCAGGTGGTGCCGGAGATAGACATTCCTATGCTCTCTTCCTACGCCCGGTCAAAAGGCGTGAACCTTATCCTTTGGGCCGGCTACAATGCCTTCAAAAAGGACATGGATGCCGTGTGCGCCCATTACTCCAAGCTTGGCATAAAGGGCTGGAAGATAGACTTCATGGACCGCAACGACCAAGATATCGTGCGCTTCTATGAGCAGGCGGCAGCCACTGCCGCGAAACACCATATGACCGTGGACTTCCACGGAGCATATCCTCCCACCGGCCTCAACCGTACATACCCCAACATAATCAACTATGAGGGTGTATACGGCCTTGAGAACATGAAATGGGCCGCTCCGGAGGTGGACCAGGTCACCTACGATGTCACCATACCTTTTGTGCGTCTTGTTGCCGGTCCCACGGACTACACGCAAGGCGCCATGAGAAATGCTGCCGCAGGGAATTATCGGCCCGTGAATTCAGAGCCCATGTCCCAGGGAACGCGCTGCCACCAGCTGGCCGAATACGTGATTTTCGACGCCCCGCTCACCATGCTCTGCGACTCTCCCAGCAACTACCTCCGGGAGCCCGAATGCACGGATTTCATAGCGGGTATCCCCACGGTTTGGGACGAGACTATCGCCCTTGACGGAAAGATTGGTGAGTATGTTGTCATGGCCCGCAGGAAGGGATCAAAATGGTATGTGGGGGCACTCAACGGCCTTCAGGAGAGGAATCTCACCCTGGATCTCAGTTTCATCGGCCCCGGTGAGGCCGTCATCTTTGCCGATGGCGCCAATGCCCACAGGGCCGGCCGGGACTACACCCGCACCTCCACTGCCGTCCCCGCTCACATCACCATCCACCTTGCCCCCGGCGGCGGCTGGGTGCTTGAGACGCTATTTTAAAGAAAAAGGATGGCTTCAAAAGCCATCCTTTGTGCGCGTTGCTTATTTTCAACTTATTAATAAGTCTTAGTACTGAATTGGTGTAAAATAGGTGTAAAATAACGACTGTTTTACTCAATTTTTATCTTGATACGTTCGATCAAGTCTCTTGTCTTTTCTATGAGCGGAGACATTTCCGCTTCGTCGGACTGGTACACCAGGTTGTAGTCGCTTTTTTCACGTAAATCTTGTAGCTTGGCGTAAAGACGCCCATCATCGGCGGAGAATAAACCGGGAATGACATACTTCTGACCGAACATCAGCCCCGCACCCTTATGGCTACGGACTTCGATGTGGTCGTTTATCAGCAGGGCCGACACGGCATGGAATGCAGCATAAAAGATTCGGTTGGCGACAACATCCCAGATTCCGAGCGCTGCAACGGCCTCGGCCTGTGCTAGGAATTTGTCGGCTTTTTCCAATTCAAGGCCGACAACAATGGCTCTTTCTTCTTGTGACAGACTCATACGAGGGCAATGGCATCTTGTTCAACATTACGGCGGAAAAGAAGCGAGGAAGGATGGTTCCATTCGTCGCGGGAGTATATTACGGGAACAATAACCTCACCATGTTCCCAGCCGAGTTCCGTGAGCGGATAAGCAAGAGTGTCATATAGGCCGATATCCGCGCTGGGGGTATTTATGAGGATGAGGATGTCCCAGTCTGAGTCCGAGCGGGCTTCTCCGCGTGCCCGGGAGCCATACAGATACGCTTTGATACCGGAAGGCATTACTTCCCGGACCTTGCTCTTAATGAGCTCAAGCATTGTCTGTTCCTTCTGGCTCATAGCGCAAATTTACGTGCAAACCGAGAGAAAAACAAATTTATTGCAGATATATCTTAATAGGCCAAGATGAACTCTGATTGACTATTTGCGCTCTATCTCAAACATTTACAGTACTCTATCGAACTCTAATAAACACTAAAAAAGGACTTCCCAGCACCACTTGAACCCGCTCAGACCGAGCGGGTTTCTTTTTTCCCCACACATTTCTACTTCAAACGCCTTTGGCTCATCGTCGCCTGTTTCCATTATGCGTAGGTTCGATGGTAATCTTATAGTGACGACGAAGGTTCGAACTGATTCATCCCTCTGAGCAATTGACTCAGGAGACCGGTCAATTGCTCAAACTCCTGCAGGACGTGCACCGTCAGTAATAGCGTGTCCAGATTGATTCCGGCCTCCTGCGCGCTTTCCTGGGCGACCCGGCAGTCGTCCGAGATATTGTCTCCGAGTTCCGTGCATTCTTTTCTCAAGCGGCCCATATCGTCAAAGTCGCCTTCTCGGAGATCTTTCAACGCTTTCAGATAGAGCGCGATGACGCTGTCCCTTCTGGAGATGAACGGCTTCTGGAATTCTTTCGGAATCGGCGAGAAACTGTTCCCGACGTGCTCCATAACCGAATCGTTGATTCGCTTCATGCAGTAGAGCATCTGCTTGCAGGAATTGATGCTCAGGAAGTACCAGGTATTCAGCGGCAGGACGCGCTTCGGATCGAGCCGACGCATGCAGACGACTTCCCGTTTGCGTTGGCGCTTAAGGGCTTTCTTTTGATTGTCGATTTGCCCGTCCAGTTTCCTTAAGAGACCGTAATCCTCATCCAGAAATCCTTCCGTCGTTGTTTTCAGGGCGTCGGCCACGAATTCGATGTGGCCGGCATTGCCGTACCGGATGTGCTCCCAGAGCAGTTTCCAGAGTTCCTCGTCATCATTGCTGCGGAGCATTTTGCCGTACAGTTCATCCTCCTCCTGTTTATTTTTTTCGGCGAAACGTTTCTGGCTGCTCCAGAGCAGATAGATGGAAAGGGCGATGAAAAGAAGCATCACAATGTACCTGCCGAAAAACATTGCGTTCGTCATGCAGAAACAGATGAGGAACGCTACTCCCGCCGTGATGAACCATCCGCCGATCACGGAGAGTACGCCGGTGATTCTGAAGACCGCGCTGTCCCGGGTCCAGGCCCTGTCGGCCAGGGAGGCACCCATCGCTACCATAAAGGTGACATAAGTGGTTGACAGAGGCAGCTTGTAGGAGGTCCCCAATGCGACAAGAAGACCTGCGAGGACAAGGTTGACGGAGGCACGGACCATATCGAAGGCGGCCCCGTCTTCGAGCGCGACTTTGTCCAGGTTGAAACGCTTCTCGATGGCGGACTTCACTTTTGCGGGAATCAGCCTGTCCAGGAAGGCCGACATGCGCAGGGAGGTGTGGACCAGTCTTCTGGCAACCGAGGAAGAGCCGAACATTTCGTCGCCCTCATCCTGTCGGGACAGGTCTACGCTGGTCTTGACGACGTTCTGGGCTTTCTTGGAGCGGATTAAGGTCAAAACCATAATGGCACCGGAAATCAGCAGGAAGATGACTGGGGTATGGGCGCTTTCCTGCAGGGAGGTCATCATAAAGGCTTCGGGATCGCCATTTCCATTGGCCGAGAAATCGAGAAATGCGTCAAGCCCCGTGAGCGGGACACCCACGAAATTCACCAGGTCGTTTCCCGCAAAGGCCATTGCAAGCGCGAAGGTCCCCATCAGGACGACCGTCTTGAGAATGTTGACCTTGCAAATGGCGAGAACCGCCATCAGGATGGTCATCATGGCAAAACAGGCAGCCAGGATCGTACATGTGTGCTCACTGATGAATTCTTTGACATCCGGCGTCATAAAGGCCGAACCCTTGAGCCCGTTGATGAGCAGGAACCAGATGATGACTGTGGCGCAGACACCGCCGAAAAATATCGTTTTCAGGGAACCGTTCCGGGGTTTGACAAAGGTGAAAACGAGCCGGGATATCCACATCACCAGCATTCCCGTGATGAACGCCACGGCGACGGACAGAAAGATGGCTGCAATCACGCTCAGGGCCTTGTCCGTGTTCAGGAGTTCTCCAAGGCCGGGGCCGCCTTCCCGGGCCATCTTTACCAGTGACAGGGCGAAAGCGCCTCCCAGCATTTCGAACACAAGAGAAACCGTGGTGGATGTCGGCATTCCAAGGGAGTTGAAAATATCGAGCAGGATCACGTCTGTGACCATCACGGCGAGGAAAATGCAGATGACTTCGTAGAAACTGAAATACTGCGGGGTGAATATGCCGTGGCGGGCTACGTCCATCATTCCGTTCGACATAGCGGCACCGGCGAAGACGCCGATGGCGGCGACTGCGATGATCGTCTTGAAACGCGCGGCTTTCGCACCTATGGCCGAGTTGATGAAATTGACCGCGTCGTTACTGACGCCGACCACGAGATCGAATACGGCGAGTACGCAAAGGAATACGATGATCCCGCCAAAAATAAACTGTATCATTCTTGTTTGATTGATAAAAGTTAAGACGCCCTGCTCAATCCGAAAAACAAGAGCAAGATAATGACTATCAACAGGATAAATCTTGCCCAGTTATAAATCCGCCAGATTTTCTCTGCTCTGGCCGCTCTGTTTTCTTTCTTATTCATTTCCTGTTATGTATTTAACCGCTGCAAAGAAAGACAGACGCTGTTAAATGGTTATTAAACAGCGGTTAAATTTCTGTTAAGCCGCTGGAAACGACCGTATTAATGTGTAACTTTGTGATATGGAAGAAATCTTGATTATTGAAGATGACGCCGACCTTCGGAAAATCCTTTTGTTCAATCTTGAACGGGCCGGCTATAAGACCCATGAAGCGGAGAGTGCCGAGAATGGGTTGGAAATGATGAACGACAGGATCCGGCTTATCCTGTTGGACGTAATGCTGCCAGGGATGTCCGGATATGAACTGGCCGGGGTCCTCCGGGAAAAGGGATGGATGACGCCCATTATCTTCCTGACCGCCCGGTCTTCGGAGGAAGACCTCCTTTCCGGCTTCGCTTCCG
>OCTW011607643.1_pt1 | contig 27310 bp, 26 predicted proteins | sample 1539671 | NCBI WGS metagenome assembly OCTW01 (sample SAMN02144230, study PRJEB22623) | gut metagenome | biome: sheep rumen | host: Ovis aries | place: New Zealand | reverse complement strand
CGACGACAACAGGTATGAGCATGAAGTGACGCGCATGCGGCACGAAAATGCGAATGCCTGTTAGCGATGCGAGAGTTGCTGTAAGCAACGAAGCAGCGCGGTGGACTTATTTGCACAACTTACACGGCCTTTCTGCCGTGGCACTGCTTGTATTTCAACCCGCTGCCACAGGGGCAGGGATCGTTCGGATATATCTTTTTCTGTTTGCGCTGCACAGGTTTCTTGGCATCGGAATCATCTTTGTTTGTTCCGGTAACCTCTGCAACCTGCTCCCGCTCTACTTTCTCCTGGACACGTACATGGTACAGAAGACGGATCGTATCCTGCTGAATGTTCTCCGTCATTTCGTTGAACATATCATAAGCGATCATCTTATATTCAACCTTCGGATCCCGCTGTCCGTAAGCCTGCAGGCCGATTCCCTGACGCAGCTGATCCATATCATCGATGTGATTCATCCACTTCTCGTCGATGACACGAAGCAGAACCACACGCTCCAGCTCACGAATCTGCTCCTCTGCCGGGAACTGGGCTTCTTTTTCCTCGTAGAGCTTCACAGCTGCTTCTTTCAGCTTCTGCTTCAGCTCATCCTTGCGAAGTCCCTTCACGTCGTCCTTGGTAATTTCCCGGATTGGAATGACCGGAAGAAGCAGCTCATTTAATTCTCCCAGATCCCATTCATCGCTCTCCGCATCCTCGGAAATACAGCGATCCACCACACCGTCTACGGTATCATAGATCATCTTCAGGATGGAATCACGCATGTTCTCTCCGTCCAGCACGCGGCGGCGCTCTTTATAGATAATCTCTCTCTGCTCGTTATTGACACTGTCGTAATCCAGCAGATTTTTACGGATCCCGTAGTTGTTGCTCTCAATCTTCTTCTGCGCTTTTTCAATCGCGGAGGAAAGCATTTTGTGCTCGATCTGCTCGCCCTCGGCAACTCCCAGAGACTTAAACACGCCCATCAGCTTCTCGGAACCGAAAAGACGCATCAGGTCATCTTCCAGAGAAATATAAAATCTGGATTCTCCCGGATCTCCCTGACGGCCGGAACGGCCTCGCAGCTGATTGTCAATACGCCTGGACTCATGCCGTTCGGTTCCGATGACCTTCAGGCCGCCGGCCTCCCTGGCCGCGTCGTCCAGCTTGATATCGGTACCACGGCCTGCCATGTTGGTCGCTATGGTTACGGTTCCTGCCTCTCCGGCATGGGAGATGATTTCCGCCTCCATCTCGTGGAACTTGGCATTCAGCACCTGGTGCGGAATGCCTTCCCTTTTCAGCATGCGGCTGAGCAGCTCGGATGTATCAATATTTACCGTGCCGACCAGTACAGGCTGGTTTTTCTCGTGTGATTCCTTAATCTCTTCCACAACCGCGTTATATTTTTCCTTCTTGGTCATGTAGACGGCGTCTTCATGATCCACACGGATCACCGGTTTGTTGGTGGGGATCTCTACCACATCCATTCCGTAGATGTCACGGAATTCCTGCTCCTCTGTCAGGGCAGTACCGGTCATACCGGCCTTCTTTTCATACTTGTTAAAGAAATTCTGGAAGGTAATCGTCGCGAGGGTCTTGCTCTCACGCTTGATTTTCACATGCTCCTTTGCCTCGATTGCCTGATGCAGTCCGTCGGAATAACGTCTGCCCGGAAGCACACGACCGGTAAATTCATCGACAATCAGAACCTGGTCATCCTTCACAATATAGTCCCTGTCGCGGAACATCAGATTATGCGCCCGCAGCGCAAGAATAATATTGTGCTGGATATCCATGTTCTCCGGGTCTGACAGGTTTTCTATGTGGAAAAACTTCTCGACCTTTTTCACACCCTGTTCGGTCAGCGTTACAAGCTTGTCTTTTTCATTTACGATGAAATCTCCGGTTTCCTCGATTTCTTCGCCCATAATGGCCGTCATCTTGGTTACTTCTCCGGAGGCCTCGCCGCGTTCCATCTGGGAGGCAAGGATATCACAGGTTTCATAGAGCTTGGTAGACTTTCCGCTCTGACCGGAAATGATCAGCGGGGTACGGGCTTCATCAATCAGAACAGAGTCTACCTCGTCGATGATGGCATAGGCCAGCCCTCTCTGTACCAGCTGTTCCTTGTAAATCACCATGTTATCCCGAAGATAGTCAAATCCATCCTCGTTATTGGTCACATAGGTGATGTCGCAGTTATATGCCGCACGGCGCTCGTCCCCCTTCATGCTGTTCAGCACGCAGCCTACCGTGAGACCGAGGAATTCATGCACCTTGCCCATCCAGCCGGCGTCACGGCTGGCCAAGTAATCGTTGACCGTAATAATGTGAACACCCTTCCCGGTAAGCGCATTCAGATAGGCCGGCATGGTGGAAACCAGTGTCTTTCCTTCTCCGGTCTTCATCTCCGCAATCCTTCCCTGATGGAGGATAATTCCGCCGATGATCTGCACCCGGTAGGGCTCCATGTTCAGCACCCGCTTTGCTGCCTCTCTTACCGTGGCAAACGCCTCCGGAAGAAGGTCGTCCAGCGTCTCCCCGTTTTTCAGGCGATCCTTGTACTCCTGCGTTTTTGCGCGAAGCTCTACATCAGACAGGTTCTGCATAGACGGACGGAGGCTTTCAATTTTATCTACGAGCGGCTCAATCCGTTTCAGCTCCCGCTGACTGTGGGTGCCAAAAATTTTTTCTGAAAGTTTCATAAATTAAAGTGGTGCTCCCTTCTTGACTGCTTCAGCTTTCCGGCTCGATCAGGCCGTAGGTATTTCCCTTCCTTTTGTAAACGACGTTCACCTGATCGGTATCCGCATTCATGAATACAAAGAAGTTATGCCCCAGCAGTTCCATCTGAACGCAGGCGTCCTCCGGGTACATCGGCTTAATATCGAACTTTTTGGTTCTGACTATCCGGATTTCTTCGTTCTCCAGATAATCGTTGTCCACATAAGCCTTCTGGAAGTTCTCTGCACTCTGCTTCTTATCAATAATTTTATTCTTATATTTCCGGAGCTGTCTCTCTATGACCTCTTCGACCAGATCAATAGAGACATACATGTCATTGCTGACCTGCTCCGAACGGATAATTCTTCCTTTTACGGGAATGGTCACCTCAATTTTATGTCTCTCCTTTTCTACACTCAGGGTAACGTTCACCTGTGTGTCCGGAGTAAAGTAACGATCCAGTTTCCCAAGTTTTTCATTGACTGTCTGCCGCAGTCCGGGTGTTACATCAATATTTTTACCGCTGATTGTGATTTTCATAAGCAGTGTCTCCTTTCATAGGGCTTAAAACCCCCTAATGGAATAAGGGTATTATAGCAATTGCAGGGGGCAAATGCAACGAATGTACCCCTTTTCAGCTTCAGACAACCGCCGTCGGATCCAGGGCGTCCCGCAGAGCGTCTCCGACAAAATTGACGCAGACGACCAGGATGATGATGACCAGTCCGGGACTGATCCAGAGCCACGGCATTCCCGTAAGCACGGTTACGGATTCGGCGCCGTTCAGCATATTACCAAGGCTTGCCGCCGGCGGCTGAATACCCATCCCCAGAAAGCTGAGCGCTGCTTCGTCCAAAATAGATGTCGCCATGACGGTTGTGGCAAATACCAGGATATTCGTCATAACATTGGAAAGGATATCGGAAAAAAGAATATAGGAACGGGGCATTCCCGCAATCTGGCTGCTTTTTACATAATCCTGTTCTTTAATAGACAGAATACTTCCCCGGACCAGACGGGCAACTCCCGGCCAGTCCACAAAGCCGAAAATCAGAATGATGCTCCAGAGTCCCGGCTTAAAAATAACGCTTGCCACAAGAATCAGGAGAATATATGGAAACGACATAACCATATCCGTAAACCGCATGAGTACCATGTCCAGGGCGCCTCCCACATAGCCGGCAAGAAGCCCCAGAAGCACTCCCAGCACAGTAGAAATGACCGTAGCCATAAATCCTACAAACAGGGAAACCCTGGTGCCGTACAGAAGCCGGGAAAGTACATCTCTGCCAATCTGATCGGTTCCCAGCAGATGCTTCAGGCTGGGAGCCGCGGAAAATTCGGATGTAATTTCCTGCGGGCCGTACGGTGCCAGAAGCGGCGCCAACAACGCCAGAACAATGATAACTGCAACAATCCAGAAGCTGACTACCCCAGCTTTATGATGCCTGAACCGCCGAATAACGGACTGTAGATAACTTTCTTCCATAGGATTCCTCCGTCACTCATAGCGAACTGTGGGATCCGCCACAGCATACAGAATATCAGTTACCAGATTGGCCGCGAGAACAACGACTGCTGAAAGCAGGCACACTCCCATAATGACAGGATAATCCCTGGCCAGTACGGCATTCATGGTCAAAAGGCCCAGCCCCGGCCAGGAAAATACCTGTTCTACAATGATGGATCCGCCGAACAGTCCGGGGATTTCCATTCCGATTACCGTAATAATGGGGATCAGCGCATTTCGGAATGCGTGTTTATAAATCACCATTCTCCGGCCAATACCTTTTCCCTTCGCCGTCCGCAGATAATCCTTGTTCAGGATTTCCAGCATAGCCGATCGGATATAGCGGATGTTCCTTCCCGCCACGCTTACGGCCAGCACAACGCAGGGCAGAATCAGATAGCGGACCTGTATTCCGTTTCCCGCTGTACCCAGCTCCCGCATACCGTTGGAGGGCAGCCAGCCCAGCTTTACGGAAAAAAGATAAATCAGGATCAGAGCGAGAAAGAATCCCGGTATACTCTGTCCCAGGAAGGACAGGGTGACAATCGTGTAGTCACTTTTTTTATGGGGATGCAGCGCACTGTAGATCCCCCCAAAGATGGCGATCAGCATGCTGAGAACAAGGGCGGAACCAGTCAGTATGAGCGTCGGCCCCAGATGGGAAGCAATCTGCGCCGATACCGGCTGATAATCCTTGTAGGAATATCCCAGATTTCCGTGAAGAACCTGCCCCAGCCAGCTGAAATACTGAACGATAATCGGTTTATTCAGTCCCAGCGTCTCTGCCCTTCTCTGCAGCATCACCTTGGAGACCCTTGGTCCCCCGCTCATGATCTCAATCGGATTTCCGATCAGCGTCATGATCCAGAAATCAACGACGGTAATGCCCAGCAGTACCACAACCGCAATCAAGACGCGTTTGAGAATATATTTGGTCATGACCGGTTCTCCTTTCCGCCCGCGGCGATTCTTTCCCACTCGAAGCACGCTGCCAGATGTGGCGGTTCCCCCGGCGTTTCTGTGTGCCGCATTTCCGGCTCGCTCATCCTGCACCGGTCTGTGGCATACGGACATCGCGAAGCAAACCGGCATCCCTTCGGCAGATCGACAGCAGATGGAACCTCCCCTTCTATTTCTGTCCGGGTAAGCGTTCTCTTTGTCGGATCCGCGACAGGAACCGCGGAAATCAGCATCTGCGCATACGGATGCCTCGGATTCCGGAAAACCTCGGATCCCGGTCCGATCTCAACAATTTTCCCCAGATACATCACGGCAATCCGCTGGCTGACATAATGAACAGCACCCAGACCGTGAGCAATAAACAGATACGTTACCCCCAGCTCGTCCTGGAGTTCCTTCAGCAGATTCAGAATCTGCGCCTGAATCGACATATCGAGAGCGGACACAGGTTCATCGCAGACAATCAGACCCGGATTCAGGGACAGCGCCCGCGCGATGGAAATCCGCTGTCTCTGTCCTCCGGAAAATTCATAAGGATAACGCCTTCCGGCGTTTTTCGGCAGTCCGACCTGCTCCAGCAGCCGCTCAATCCTGCGGTTTACATCCGCTTTCTCCGCCATATGGTGATAAAGCATAGGCGCCGCAAGAATGTCGCAGACTCTCTTCCGGGGATTCAGCGAAGCATAGGAATCCTGAAATACCATCTGCAGCTCCGTGCGGATACCCCGAAGCTCTCTGCCCGGCATATGAACCAGATCCTTCTTTTTGTACAGGATCTCGCCGGACGTTGGCTTCTCAATTCCCACCAGCATTCTCCCGACCGTGGACTTCCCACACCCGGACTCTCCTACCAGTCCCAGGGTTTCTCCCTGAAAAAGCTCAAAGCTGACGCCGTCCACCGCATGCAGAAGCCGGCGGTGCCGCGGAAGCAGTGACGTATTTTCCTGCGGATAATATTTCAACAGATCCCGAACCTGAAGAATCGGTTCTTTTTCCTTTCTCTGCTCTTGCTCCATGTGCTCAGCCCTCTGCCCCGCAATCCTGCTTCTGTTCCTTCTTTGCCAGTTCTCCTGCCCTGCGGCACCTTACATAATGGCCTGCCGAGAGCTCCGGCATATCCTGCTTTTCGCGGCAGGCCTCCTGCGCATAGGGACAGCGGTCGCAGAACCTGCAGCCGGTGATATCCCAATAAGTCTCCGGGACAGTCCCCCGGATCGAGGCCAGCTTCCGGTCTTTCGCATCGTCAATTCCGGGAGCCGCTGCCAGCAGTGCCCTTGTATACGGATGAAGAGGATTCCGGAACAGTTCAAACACATCTGCCTCTTCAATAAACTGCCCCGCGTACATGACCATTACACGGTCTGCCATCTGCGCCATCAGCCCGATATCATGCGTGATCAGGATCATCGACATATGGAGATCGTCCCGGATTTTCTGAATCAGCTGCATAATCTGCGCCTGAATGGTCACATCCAATGCAGTTGTCGGTTCATCTGCAATTAAAAGCTTCGGACTGCAGGACAGCGCCATGGCGATCATGACTCTCTGCCGCATTCCTCCAGAAAGCTCGTGGGGATATCTCCGGAACGCCGAAACCGGATCCGGAATGCCGACCTGGTGAAGAAGAACAACCGCTCTTTTCTCGGCTTCTTTTTTGGTCATATGCAGGTGCTTCCGAAGTACCTCTGTGATCTGGTTTCCCACCGTAAATGCCGGATTCAGGCTGGCCAGCGCGTCCTGAAAAATCATGGAAAGATCCTTTCCCCTGATCCTGTCCAGTTCTTTTTCCGGAATGGACAGAAGATCCTTCCCGGCAAAAAGCGCCTGCCCCTGCTTCACATACCCGTTGGCTGTTAAAAGCCCCATCACCGCAAGACAGGAGACGCTTTTCCCGCATCCGGATTCCCCTACAATGCCAAGCATCTCCCCCTTATTGATATGAAAGCAGACATCATCCGTGACAATTCGTTCCCCAAAATCACTTCTGAAACCAACACGCAGGTTTTTTACCTCTAACACCGGCTCTTCCATGAACAATTCCTTCCTCTATTCCTGCTTTCCCGCTCTTCCCGAAACTGGCTTCAGCGATTGTAGCATATAGAACCGCCGCATACAACTCTATCTTAACAGAGCGCCAAAGGCAGTGCCCTCAGCGCTCTGATTCATACTTCTCTTTTTATACGCTCCATTCCTGGATGTTGTCAAATGCTCCATAAAAACTCGGCGTTGCGTTTTTCAGCCTGTCGCTGACCACGCCCAGATTGCTCTGGAAATACATGGGGAACATCGGTGCGTCCTCGATCACCTGCTCCTCGATTTCGTTATACAGGCTTTTCAGCTCCGTCTCGTCTGTTGTCTCCTGCGTCTTAGCCAGATCCTCATCGACTTTTTCGTTGTAATAGCCTCCGGACCAGCTGAAGTCCTGAACATCAATCAGATTCTTAATATCCGCCCAGTAATCATTTGGGGTGATCGTATACTGCACGGAGAAGAAGTCCTCCTCGTCTGTGCCGCCGATTGTCATCAGCGTCGCAAAGTCCACGGTATTGATCTCTATTTTTACGCCTACATTCTGAAGATACTGCTGGATCAGCTGAGCCGCTTTCACTGCAATAGAATCGCTGGAGCTGACATAATACTGCAGTGTCTGCGAGCCGTCCCAGCCCGCTTCCTCCAGAAGCTGTTTTGCCTTGTCCGGATCATAGGAAAGCTTCGTCTTGCCCTCATTGTAGAAGGGGCTTCCAGAACAGATAAATCCATCTGTCACTTCGCCTTTTCCGTTCAGCAGCTGCTTTACAATGGTGTCTCTGTCAATGGCGTAGATAATTGCCTGGCGCACTCTCGGATCGGACAGATATTCCTTGCTGGTGTTAAACAGCGTCATCTCGTTGATAATATTATCGGTATATTTTGTGGTGAAGCCTTCCAGTTTCTCTACCGCATCACGATCCTCCACCGGAATCGAGCAGGAAGGATGCACCATATCAATCTCCCCGGATTTCAGCCCGGCAAGGATCTCACTTCCCTGCATAATCCGGAAATTGATTTTCGGAATTTTCGGCGCTCCCTCAAAATAATTTTCATTCGCATGATAGGAAACATAATGTGCCGGATCGTAATCATCCAGGAAGTACGGCCCGTCCACAACGTCCGGATGGCTGAACCAGCTGTCCGTCAGAAGCTGATCGTCCGGAATATTTTCAATGGCATGTTTGGGAAGAATGCACACCCAGGTCGCCACATTATTCAGGAACGTATTAAGGGACATGTGATCCTTACAGATAAACTCCAGATTCTTGTCATCCGTCTTATGGATTCCCTCGATTTCCGTTGCTCCTTCCGGTGATGTCCCGTCATCATTAAAGCCCTTGAAGGGAGTGAAATCAAAATTCGGATTGGCGACTGCCGGGCAGGTAAACTTCAGAATGGTGTATATCACATCATCGGATGTAACCGGCTCCCCGTCTGACCAGGCTGCATTGTCCTTGAGCTTTACCTTAAACGTCTGGTTGTCATCCGTTGTAATGCTTTCTGCAAGCAGATAATCCGGCTCATACTTGTCATTAAAGGATGCCAAGGGCAGAAACATCATGCTCGTTGCGTAATAATTGATAAAGGTAACATCCATATTCAGCGGATTTACCGTGCCTACAGAATCTGTAAACGCGATATTGACAATATCATCTCCGGTCTGAAGCGCAGCCGCACCTGTGCTTCCGGACACCGCCGCGCCGGACGTTCCCGTCACAGAACTGCCGGCCGAAGCACTTCCGCAGGCGCCAAGTCCTGCCGCCATAACCAGTGCCAGACCGGCTGCCAGTATTTTTTCCTTCCATCTCCCATTCTTTCTCATTGCACCCTGTTCCTCCTTTTCTGCCGAAAATCCGGTTCCGGTAACAAACTGCCGCGTTCTTTTCCTTCGTGACAGCTTCTTTTCAGGGAAGAAGCACCTTTCCCTTCCCTGTCTTATATATCAACATGGCCGTGCGGTTTTCTGTCTTGCAAAAAGAATAATCGCAGTCATCCGTACAGTCCATGATGTTTCTGGAAATTTTCCGGTTCATTTCAAAGGGCTTGTCCGTTACCTGGACAATTCCTTTTTTCCCAAAATCCATATCCCAGAAATACGGATCAAACACATGCACATATTCGCTGTCGATACCCGTCAGGGTGATGTAATGCTCACACTCCAAAATACACCGAACAACCGCCGCTCCGCCCTGTTCCAGGCATGCAATAATCTGAGAGTGATCTTGCATGTGAACATCCTCTCCCTGAAAATACTCACACCGGAGCGGATATCCCGTACATCTCGCGTAGTTATTAAACCACTCCGTCATAAAGCGGATAGCAGCCTGAGAGGTTCCGTGCCTTCCCGGACAGCCCAGGTCATTATATTCATCCAGACAGTAATTATAGACTGCCTTAACAAAATCCGGAGGAATTTCTTCCGTTGAATACAAATAAGTAATTGCATTCAGGACGGCCGTAGGCCCACAGTCGTACTCCGTCGCCTGATATCTGAGTGGTGTCCTCATTCTGCTGTCCCCCTCCAAAAAGGTCTCTCATCACAAAGCCGCCTGTTGATGTATTTCGGCGCCCGTGGTATTTCCTAGATATCCTGTAGGCTTTACTATGATTACAAAGGATACCATACTTCCGCCATATGTCAAGAGAGAAATTTTGATCCTGTCAAAGCCTTACGGCTGCTGTTTCCGGTTCAGTGCGGCATAGACGTCCCGCTTGGAAACTCCTCGGTCCGCCGCCACCTTCTTCATAGCCGTTTTCTTATCCAGACCTTCGTCCAGATACCGCTGCATATGTTCTTCGATGCCAAGCTGCTGCCAAACCGCCTGCTGTTCCGCCTTTTTCTGTCTTGGATCTTTCCCCCGGATGACAATGACATACTCGCCTCTCGGTTCTTCCTCCCGAAACCGGGAGACGGCCTCTCCCAATGTCAGCCGGAGCACCATTTCATGTTTTTTGGTAAGTTCCTTGCAGATGGCCGCCGGCCTGTCTTCCCCGAATACCTCTGTCAGCTCCGCCAGCGTTTTTCTGAGCCGGTGCGGGGCTTCATAGAGAATCATCGTCCTGGTCTCCTCTTTCAGGGAATCCAGCACCTCCCGCTGTTCCTTTTTTTCCTGGGGAAGGAAGGCCTCAAACACAAATCTTCTGGTAGAAAACCCGGAGAGAATCAATGCCTGCAGAAATGCCGCCGCCCCGGGATTTGTAGAAACCGGAATTCCAGCCTCCACCGCCATCTGCGTAAGCACTTCTCCGGGATCTGAGATTCCGGGCGTCCCCGCATCGGTAATCAGCGCCACAACAGCTCCCTGCTGCATTTTATCGACCAGCTCTCTGGCCTTGTCATACTTATTAAACTCGTGATAGCTGGTCATCGGCGTGTGAATGTCAAAATGAGTCAGAAGTTTTCTGCTGTTTCTGGTATCTTCCGCCGCAATCAGATCCGCCTCCCGGAGCGTCTGCACGCACCGCGGCGTCATATCGCCCAGATTTCCGATGGGCGTGGCGCAGAGAATCAGTTTTCCGGTCATGCCTTCCTCCCGTCCCCGTATAGCTCACAGATATCTCTGGAATAAACACCGGGTTTTTCGTACACAATGAGCGGCTTATCCACCTGGAGCCTGGGACGTCCGTTTTTATACGCTTCCAGGAGAACCAGATTCGGCTCTTTATCCGCAAAAGGATAGACCAGCTGCATTCTCTTTGGCTCCAGCCGGACCTCCCGCAGAACATCTATAATTTCTGCCAGCCGGAATGGCCGGTGCACCAGGCAGAACCTTCCCCCGGCAGACAGAAGCCCGGATGCCTGCTGTGCCAGCTCCCGGAAGGTGCATAAAATTTCATGTCTGGCAATCGCCGTACTCTCATCCGGATTGACCAGTCCATGATGACTGATCATATAGGGCGGATTACTGACAACGACATCAAAGGAAGCCGCGCCAAAAATGGTTACGGCTTCTCTGATGTCTCCCTGTACAATTTTCACTCTGTCCTCCAGATGATTCCGGAAGACGCTTCTCCTGGCCATATCGGCAGATTTTTTCTGGATCTCCAGTCCGGTAAAAGTCCGGCCTTCTGTTTTTGCCGCAAGCAGAATGGGAATAATTCCTGTCCCGGTTCCCAGATCCAGAACCCGGTCTCCCTTTTTTACGTGCGCATAACCGGAGAGGAGGACAGCATCAATGCCGTAACGGAACCCTTTTTCCGCCTGAATGATCCAGTATCCGTTCTGCAGATCATCCAGATGCTCACCCTCTTTCAGCCCCGCATCTCTGTACGGATTATTCTCCATCTCCTTTACCTGCCTGTTTTTCCTCTTCTGTTCCTTTATCACGGTTTCTGTTCCGGCTGCGGTTCTTTCCACGGCTTCTGCGGCGCTCCCGCTGCTCCGATTCTCCCTTTTGCTCCCTGTCGCGGTCTTTTCCCCTGGAACGTCCGCGGTTTCTGTCTCTTCCCGGCTTTTCTTCTTTCCTGTTTTCCGGACGCTCTTCCTGACTGTTCCTTCTCCGGGTTTCCTCTCCTCTGCCGGAACGGCCTTCCTCCTGTGACGGCCGGGTTTCCTCTTTTTCCGCCGACGCCCTCCAGGCAGTCCCCTTCCGATGCTTCATGACAAGTGTCAGTTCTTCTACCGGATGCTCCTGCATCTCCTTATCATCGCCTTCCTCTATCAGAACGCGGACGGTCTGCTTCAGAACATTGACGCTCTGGACAATCCCCTGCGGGCCGTCCTGCACCTGCACGATATCTCCGAGGCCTGGCAGGTTTTTATTCAGATATTCATAAGTCTCCTGCTCATTTTTCAGGCAGCACATAAGCCGGCCGCAGACGCCGGATATCTTCGCCGGATTCAGGGACAGGTTCTGCTCCTTTGCCATTTTGATGGATACCGGGGCGAAATTGGAGAGATAAGTATGACAGCACAGCGGACGGCCGCAGATTCCTATTCCTCCCAGCAGCTTTGTCTCATCCCGGACGCCAATCTGCCGGAGTTCGATTCTGGTCTTGAATACTGCCGCCAGTTCCCGGACCAGCTCCCGGAAATCCACCCGTCCATCCGCGGTAAAATAAAAAAGAAGCTTTTTGTTATCAAAAGAGTATTCCGCCTGAATCAGCTTCATGTCCAGATGCAGTTCCCGTATTTTCTCCTGGCAGATTCTGTAGGCTTCCTTCTCTTTCACCCGGTTGGATTCTTCCCTGGCAATGTCCTTTTCCGTAGCCATGCGGATAATCTCTCTCAGCGGCTGCACCACCTGCTTCTCCGGAATCTGGTGAGAACCCAGAACCACACGGCCGCATTCCAGACCACGGGCGGTCTCCACGATCACACGGTCGCCCATGCGCGGGTTGTAATCCTTCGGATCAAAATAATAAACCTTTCCGCCGCTGCGGAAACGTACACCAACGATTGTTACCATATATTTTGTATCGTCCTCTTTCACCGGTTCTGTCCCGGTGCTTTCTTCCTGCCTTTAAATATTGTATCTATTCAACGCCCCAGACCCGGAACGCTTTGCGTTCCTCGTTGTGGGCGGTCAAAGCGGCTTCGCCGCTTGTCCGCTACCTCAGAAAGCGTCTGAAATCGTCCGGTGAGCAAGCTCTCCGTCCGGAACTCACCAGTTTCCTGGGGGTGCTGAATATTATAAACATGAGTCCTGAAAACCCTCAGTTTTCCTTGATGGTGAGAAACAGCAGCTCCATGGTGAGGTCAAAATTGACATTTGCGCGAAGCCGGTCCGCTGCCACATGGATGGCCTCAATGATTTTCTGAATCCCCTCGTAGGAGCTTGTAGACGCACGTTCCGAAATGGCGTTGATTTCCTCCTTGAAAATCAGTCCGTCCACTTCCTTTGCCGCCTTAAACAATAGCACGTCCCGAAACCACATTTCAAACAGATCCAGCTTGTCATAGATACTCTTTTTATCTGAAGAGAGCTGCTTTACGGCATCGACAAGCTCGTATATTTCCATCTGCTTCGCTTTCTTCATGATCCGGATGCAGTATTCCACGCTCTCCATAAAATCGCGGGATTCTGCAGCCTTTTTGGCCTTTCCGATATTCCCCTGCGCAAAAGAAGCCTCTATTTCCGCCTGATAATCCGGCACATGCATCTGATGCATCAGGTAGTCTTTCATTTCCTCATCACTGACCGGTTTCAGGCGAAGCGTGACGCACCTTGACGTAATGGTCGGAAGCAGAATGTCCGGATTTTCCGCCAGGAGCAGAATAACCGCGTATGCCGGAGGTTCCTCTATGGTTTTCAGCAATGCATTCTGCGCCTGCGGAGACATCATGGATGCATCATCAACAATATAAATCTTATACCGGCTCTCATACGGCTTGATGGAAATGTCATCTACCAGCTGTTCCCGGATATCGTCAATGCTGACGGTGTTTGGCTTCTCATGCGTCACATAGATGACATCCGGGTGATTCCCGGATAACATTTTCCGGCAGGAGGTACACACCTGACAGGGCTCTGTTCCGTGCTCCTGACACTGCAGGGTCATGGCAAAAATAGCGGAGATCAGCCTTTTCCCGGATCCTTTTTCTCCGCCGATGATATAGGCGTGAGAAACTTTTCCCGTCCTGATTGCATTCTGAAGATGCCCGACCACATCTCTGTGCCCGACAATTCCGGCAAATCCTTTTCTTTCATCCGGTTCTCTCATGCCTTTACCTCCTTGTCACTGTATGCAGAATAGAAACGTCTATGCGCTATGCCGGATTCCCAGCTAAAATTTTCCCCTCCCCTTTTAAGACGCCTACAGTATAACATACCCACATCATGATAAAAAGCATCTGACATAACGCTTTACTTTTTCTACACACCCTTCCAATGTGCCATTATTGCTGAACCTTCTTTCAATTCCCGCCTCCGAAATTTTTTCCGGGGAAAAATCCACGCAGTCCGCCAGGAACCGCCGACACATTTCCTCATAATTCGGAGTTTTCTGCTTTTTTTCTCTCTTCAGGGCTCTCTCCAGACGCAGCCCGTCCTCTGTCTCTATATAGATGGGAACCAACTGTTCCTTTCCGAAATACTCTCTCATCCGTTTATAGGATTCCAGTGTTCCGATACCCAGATAATTTCTATGCTTCAGATCAATCTGCCCTTCATCCGCCGTGAAATAATACCAGTCCCCGGACACCGTGTGATATACGCGCTCCTCTATTACTTTCCCCACGGTACGAAGCCGCTGCAGACATTTTTGATCCGTAAAAAAATATTCCCGGCCGTTTTCCTCATTTTCCCTGCGGGGCCTCGTGGTGTAAAGAACCAGACGGCTCAGATCCAGCTCCGGATCCTCTGCCAGCGCCCGGTAAATATGATCCTTTCCGGTAGCACTTTTCCCCATGATATAAAAAATCTTCTTCATCTGTTGTTCTGCCTCTGCGCACCAAAAAGGCTGCTGTTTGCCGGATATCCCGGCAGTGACAGCAGCCCCTGTATTCCTGTATTATCCGAGATGCTTTTCAATGGCGGCAAGCAGCTCATCGTACGTCTCAAATGCTTCCAGATCCGCATTATCCTTTTTAATTTGTTCCGTACTTTTAAATAAAAAGCCTGCCTTGCTCGCCCGAATCATTCCGAGATCATTGTAGCTGTCACCGCTGGCGATTGTCTCGAAACCGATACTTTGCAGGGCTCTGACTGTACTTAGCTTGGAATCGGGAATCCGCATCCGGAATCCTGTAATTTCCCCATTCGGAGCAACTTCCAGTGTATTGCAGAAAATCGTCGGCCACCCCAGTTTTTCCATCAGCGGCTTTGCAAACTGTGTAAAGGTATCGCTGATAATAATCACCTGAGTCTCCGCGCGGAGTCTGTCTAGAAATTCCCTGGCACCTGGCATCGGATCAATCGTTGCAATCGTCTCCTGAATTTCTTTCAGTCCCAGTCCGTGTTCCTTCAGAATTCCCAGTCTCCAGTTCATCAGTTTATTATAGTCCGGCTCATCCCGTGTTGTTCTTTTTAGCTCCGGTATACCGCTGGCCTTTGAAAACGCGATCCAGATTTCCGGAACCAGAACGCCCTCCAGGTCAAGACACACAATATCCATAACAGCATCCTCCTTGTCTATCAAATGCAGCAGTCACGCTTTTTTTATTCTAACAGAACCGTGCCGGAGAAGTCCAGATATAAAAAATGGAGAAGGAATAAGTGTACTCAGCCTCTGTGAAACCCTATCCCGCATAATGCCAGTAAAATAATGAGAACAACCCCAAAATTCAGTGTTCCGGTCATCAGAAGCAGCAGAAAAAGCAGCGGACAGGCGCAGAACAAGCCAACACCTGTAATAAATTTTAAAAATCCCCATGCCAGCCTGACGGCAATCCCAATCAGGCCGAAAAAGATAAAAAGAAATAATATTCCAAGCAGAATCACAGCCCTCACATCCTTCCCTGTACAAAGATTTTGTCCGAATTCAGCCGTGTTATGATTTTTCTTATGATACTGTCTCCTTGCAGACATCCACCCACCGGAAATTTCCGATTGCTTCCTCCAGCTCTTCCAGCGTAAGCCTGACACAGCTGTGATCATCTCCTGCTGCCGGATAAACCGTATCATGTTTTTTGATACTCATATCCAGACACACCGGAATCCCCTCATAAATGCCAAACGGACAGATTCCTCCCGGAGCATGTCCGGATATGCATGCAAGCATGCATCCCTCCATGCTTTGCGACTGGACTTATACATTTATATTTTGAAGCGGTACCCGACTCCCCAGATTGTTTCGATATACTGGGGTTTGGCTGTATTGTATTCGATTTTCTCGCGGATTTTTTTTATGTGGACGGTTACTGTTGCGATATCTCCCACGGAATCCATATTCCAGATCTGGCGGAACAGTTCTTCTTTGGTATACACATGATTGGGATGTTCCGCAAGAAATGTCAGTAAGTCAAACTCCTTATTGGTAAAGCTCTTTTCCTCGCCGTTCACCCAGACCCTGCGGGCTGTTTTATCAATCCGTATTCCCCGGATCTCTACAATTTCGTTTTCCTGCTTCGCACTCTCCGTCAGCCGGCTGTATCTTGCCAGATGCGCCTTCACTCGCGCCACCAGCTCACTGGGGGAAAAAGGCTTGGTCATGTAGTCATCCGCGCCCAGACCAAGACCATGAATTTTATCTATATCATCCTTTTTTGCGGAGACAATGATAATCGGTGCATTTTTCTTTTCTCTTATCTTTTTGCAGATTTCGAATCCATCCGCTCCGGGGAGCATCAAGTCCAGAATATAGAGATTAAAATCCTCCTCTAACGCACGCTTCTGCCCCGCCTCTCCATCTGTTTCAATTTCTACCTCGAAGCCCGAAAGCTCCAGATAATCCTTTTCCAGCTCCGCAATAGATTCCTCGTCCTCTACGATTAGGATTCTGCTCATTTTTTGTTTCTCCCTCTGATATAATTTCTGATTCTGGAACTTTCCTGCGGCTTTTCTTCTACGACCGGCTGCGCTGCCTCCGGTTCCTGATATTTTCTAAGTACAAAATATATGACGGTTCCTACATTTTCCTTGCTGGTCGCCCAGACCTTTCCTTCATGATCCTCCAGTATTTTTTTGACAATGGAAAGACCTATGCCGCTGCCTCCCTGCCTGGAATTCCGGGAAGCATCTGTCCGGTAAAAGCGGTCAAAAATACGGCTGACATCTTTCTGTGGAATCCCCTTTCCGTTATCTTCAAATTCCGCCTGAATATAATCCCCTACATCACGGAGACGGATGTTGATGACTCCCTTCTCCTTGTTCATATACTTGATCGAATTACTGATGATATTATTGATGACCCGTTTCAGCTGCTCCGGATCCGCAATTATAATAGCATCATCCTGCAGATAATTGAAATAGGACAGCTCGATTCCTCTGCCTTCCATTTCCAGCCGAAGTTCATCCACGCAGTCTTCAAAGTATTCCGTGACATGAAGCTTTGTAAAATTGTAGGGAATCCTGTTCGTATCAATCTTGGAATACATGGTAAGCTCATCAATCAGCCTGGCCATATCATTTGTCTTGTTATAAATCGTCCGGATATAGCGGTCAATTTTTTCCGGGGTATCCGCAACACCATCCATAATTCCTTCCGCATACCCCCGAATCGCGGTTACCGGCGTTTTCAAATCGTGAGAAATATTGCTGACCAGTTCCTTACTCTCCCTGTCAAATTTCAGCTTTTCTTCCGCAGACTGCTTCAGACGGATTCTCATCTCCTCAAAATCCATGCAGAGATCATTGATTTCCTGTATATTGCTCCCTTCTACCGTAAAATCCAGTCGGCCGTCCCTGATGTTCTGCGCAGCTGTCTTTAACCGGTTAATCGGGGAAATAACCCCCTGATAGATCCAGAAACTCATTCCCATGGCTGTGACAGCCAAAATCAGAATAATCAGGAAAATCATCTCTGCCATCCAGATCTTTGTCTCATTGGTTACACGTGACAGCTCACTGAGCAGAAAAACACTCCCCGCCGTTCCGTCTGCAAATGTAAAATCATACTGCTGTGTCATGTAATCGCCCAGGATCTGGGTATACCCGCTCTCCGTATTTTCTTCTGCGCCATAAGGAGGAAGTTCCTGCAAAAGAACGGAGTCTTTAATTGAGGAACGTCCGTTATAAAGAATCTCGTTTCCCTTCCGGACAATCAGAAAAATCCCGTCTGCCTGAAAATTCGCATTCTCCCTTTCCAAAAAGCTCTTATCTTCCGCCTTTGCAGGATCCTCTCCTATCATCTCTGAGAAAATTTTCATATCCTCGTCCATTTTTTTTGCGGTAATCAAAGAGCTGTTATACAGGCTTTCATAAGTTGGATTTTCCAGCCCGTACTCCTTCTTTAAAGACTTTACCTTATAACCGGTCAAAAAATAAAACAGCAGTGTGCAGAAAACAACCGGAATAATAATGATAAGGATAAATGCTGTTGTAATGCGCGCCTTAAGGCTCGTGCCCTTCTCGTTCTTCATATGTTTTCTTCTCTGTTTCACCGTAATCTGCCGTCCTGTAGGATTCAGAAAAAAGTATAGCATACCGGCTGTCCGGCTGTTTCTTAATTATTTATGAAGTCTGTCGCGGAAATGCCCCGGTAAAGAACCGCGGAAATGCAGGAATAAGAAAAAGACTGCCGCTTTATGCGGAAATCAGCGATGCTCTTTTCAGAATATCCCTGTTTCCGCTGGTAAAGCGACAGCCTGCCTGGACTTTCAGATCCATTTTTCCTGCTTGTTCTTTATTACAGATACTTCTTCAGTTCGTCAGCCTTGTTGGTCTGCTCCCAGGGAAGATCAATATCAGTTCTCCCGAAATGACCGTAGGCTGCCGTCTGGCGATAAATCGGACGGCGAAGATCCAGCATTTTAATAATTCCCGCCGGACGAAGATCAAAATTATCACGGATAATTTCGATCAGTTTCTCATCAGAAAGCTTTCCCGTTCCGAAGGTATTGATATTGATGGAAGTCGGCTGTGCTACACCAATAGCATAAGAGAGCTGAATCTCACATTTATCTGCAAGTCCGGCTGCAACCAGATTTTTTGCCACATAACGGGCAGCATAAGCAGCAGAACGGTCTACCTTTGTGCAGTCTTTTCCGGAGAAAGCACCGCCGCCATGACGCCCCACTCCGCCATATGTATCAACAATAATCTTACGTCCGGTAAGTCCAGCATCTCCCTGCGGTCCGCCGATGACAAAACGGCCGGTGGGGTTAATGTAGATTTTCGTGTTTTCATCAACCATCGCGGAGTCTACAACCGGATCAATAACATATTTGCGAATGTCTTTATGAATCTGCTCCTGCGTTACATCTTCATCGTGCTGGGTAGAGATAACAATGGCCTCCAGACGCACCGGTTTGTCATTCTCGTCATACTCAACAGAAACCTGTGATTTTCCATCCGGACGAAGGTAAGATAAGGTTCCGTTTTTTCTGACCTCCGCAAGCTTTCTTGTCAGCTTGTGCGCAAGCTCAATGGAGTACGGCATATATTCCGGAGTCTCATTCGTGGCATAGCCGAACATCATACCCTGATCGCCGGCACCGATGGCTTCAATCTGGGCATCTGTCATCTTGCTCTCCTTTGCCTCCAGTGCTTTATCAACACCCATGGCAATGTCCGGAGACTGCTGGTCAACTGCCACAAAAACCGCGCATGTATTTGCGTCAAAGCCCTTTGCGGAGCTGTCATATCCGATCTCACGAATCGTATCGCGGACAATTTTCTGGTAATCCAGATGCGCTTTGGTTGTAATTTCTCCTGTAACCAGAGCAAAACCGGTGCACATAGCAGTTTCGCAGGCAACACGGCTCATAGGATCCTCAGCCATGCAGGCGTCAAGGATGGCGTCGGAAACCGCATCACAGATTTTATCCGGATGTCCCTCAGTAACTGATTCGGAAGTAAATAATTTTCTCTCCATTTCTTCTCCTTTTGCTGCTTTTCCCGTGCCGCTTTCGCGCGGTGTTTCTCACCGCTTCATGCTCATACCTGTTGTCGTCGCTAAAGCATGTCCGACCCTGCATGCAGGCATGCGTCCCTCCCTGCTTTGCGACTGGATCTGCAGGTACTGTATAAGTCCTTCGCGCCACTTCGCGAAACTGGACTTATACAGTAAAAAATCCGCTCAATAAAAGCGGATCTGATATTCCAAACTCTTATTGTTCGATCGTCTCGCTCAGGCTGGCACCTTCCGTTTCCGGGGTTGTCGTGGTCTCTACGGTCCTTACACCTCCACCACTCTGAATAAGAGAAAAGCGTTATGCAGTTGTCATTTCTATTTACGACAACTAACATAACGCTTTTCAAAATCTCCGTCAAGAACCATACCTGCCCGTTTAGACAGGGTATAAATTTTGTCCAACCAAAATAATGGTTCGATAGCGCTCAGCCCACCATAAGACGGAATTTCTGAATTTCTCTCTCATCCCTGACCTGCTGAATTTCCGCTCCGAGGCTGCGCAGCTTTACATCAAAATCTTCATATCCACGGAGGATGTAGACAATATCATCTACTACCGTAATGCCTTCTGCCACCAGTCCGGCAATAACCAGAGCAGCCCCTGCCCGAAGATCCGGAGCAGATATCCTGGCGCCGGTTAAAGATTCCGTGCCGTCAATAATCGCCGTATTTCCTTCCACCTTGATATTAGCCCCCATACGGGAAAGCTCATCGGCGTACTTAAAGCGGTTTTCAAATATACTTTCCGTAACAATGCTGGTTCCCTGAGCTGTACAGAGAACGACACTCATCTGCGGCTGCATATCTGTCGGAAAACCGGGGTATGGAAGTGTTTTAACATGTGTTTTCCTGAGGCGGCTTTTTGCGCTTATTCTAACCGCATCATCAAATTCTTCGACATAACAACCGATCTCCAGAAGCTTTGCAGTCATTGCCTCCAGATGTTTCGGAATGACATTGCGCACAAGAACATCCCCTCTGGTTGCCGCTGCCGCAAACATATAGGTCCCCGCCTCAATCATATCCGGCACAACCGCATAAGCTGTACGGTGCAGCTTCTCCACGCCGCGGATCCGGATCACATCGGTACCGGCACCCTTGATATTGGCTCCCATGCTGTTCAGAAAATTGGCCGCGTCTACGACATGTGGCTCTCTGGCCGCATTTTCAATAATAGTGTTCCCCTTTGCCATGGATGCCGCCATCATAATATTAATGGTCGCACCAACAGAAACCATGTCCAGAAAGATATGGGCGCCATGAAGGTTTTCCGCAGACGCCTCAATAACACCATGGGTGATATTGACCGTCGCGCCCAGTGCGCGAAAGCCTTTCAGATGCTGGTCAATCGGACGGCTCCCGATATTGCACCCGCCGGGAAGCGGAACCTCTGCCTTTTTATATTTTCCGAGCAGTGCGCCCAGCAGATAATACGAAGCACGTATTTTTTTTATGAACTCATAATCCACACTGACACTTCCGATTGTGGAACCGTTGATGCGGACTCTGTGACGGTCAATCCGCTCTACGGATGCTCCAATAACCGAAATTGCCTCCAGCAAAACATTGATGTCACTTACATCAGGAATATTCTCTACCAGAACCGGCTCATCTGTCATGATCGCCGCAGTAAGAATAGCAAGCGCAGCATTCTTGGCTCCTCCGATCTCTACCTCTCCCACCAGAGGATTGCCGCCCTTAATTACATATTTATCCATTCTCCACCTCAGTAAACGTTTCTGCATGCCCCGGAAAACTGCTTTTCTCCCCGGCAGTCCCCGGCCTTTCGCGTATGAATTCCGGCTCCCCCTTTAATACCGGAAATTCTGCAGTAAAAACCCTGTGCGTAAGTTTACATACCGGACACACCGGCATGTCTGTATATAAAAGTCCCTTTTATCTTACATGAAATCTTAAAATTTGTAAACTGCCCTGCGAACCACAAGTCTGCTCCGGGATCCCGGCTTACTTTCGATCCGGCAGCTGGAGCTGACGGATCAGTTCAGCCAGAGTGTTTTCCAGATCCCTGCCGGTTTCATCCAGAACAAGATCCGCGTATTGTCTGTACAGAATTTCTCTCTCCTTATAGATATCCAGCAGCGTCTGCCCTTCCCGAAGCACGACGCCCCGGTCCTTCAGGTCTCCGAGCCTTTTTTTCAGCTGGTCATATTCCAGGTGAAGATAGACAACCCGCCCGGTTTCCTTAAAATGACGCATCGCTTCGGATCCGTAGATGGCGCTTCCTCCTGTCGCAATCACCGTTTTCTCTGCATCAATAGAAGCATTTACCTGATTTTCTATTTTCAGAAATCCGTCAATGCCTTCCTCTGCGATAATCTCTTTCAGAAGCCGTTTTTCTCTCTCCTGAATCAGCAGATCCGAATCCAGAAAGCGGTATCCGATTTCTTTTGCAAGGATGACTCCTACTGTACTTTTACCGACACCCGGCATTCCCGTCAGAATAATGTTGTCCATATCTTTTCTCCTTACAGATATACCCGGCATTGAAACAGCCAGGCGGGTTTATTATAGTAAGCTCTGCCCCTATATGCAAGAAAGAGATTCCGCATCTTCAGCCACTCAACAAGCATGGGACCTACCCATTCAAACTGGAACTTTAGATTTCAACCAACCACCTTCTGACGGAAAAACAGGGCTCCCGGTTTACGTGGAACCCTGTTTCTGAAATCATTATGCAATAACCCTCGTCTGCGGGATCGGGCAGTTATTAAACAACACCCTGTGCGAGCATTGCCTGCTCTACCTTCTTAAATCCTGCGATATTTGCTCCTGCCGCATAATCGCCGTCCTTGCCGTATTCCTTTGCGGCGCTGTCAATATTATGAACAATATTGATCATAATCTGTTTCAGCTTTGCGTCTACCTCCTCAAAGGTCCAGGAAAGACGCTCGCTGTTCTGGCTCATTTCCAGAGCAGAAGTAGCCACGCCGCCTGCATTTGCTGCCTTTGCCGGTCCGAAAATCACGCCGTGCTGCTTCAGATAATCGGTAGCCTCCAGAGTCGTAGGCATATTAGCGCCCTCGCACACGGCGATGGTTCCATTTTCCACAAGTGACTTTGCATCTTCCAGATTCAGCTCATTCTGCGTTGCGCACGGAAGGGCGATGTCTGCCTTTACAGCCCATACACCTCTGCCCTCATGGTACTCGGAGTTCGGACGATACTTCTTGTACTCTGTCAGACGCGCACGGTTTACTTCCTTAATCTCCTGCAGCGCTGCCACATCAATTCCATCCGGATCATATACCCACCCGGTGGAATCGGAACAGGTAAGAACCTTAACACCAAGCTCCTGTGCCTTCTGAATTGCGTAAATAGCTACATTTCCGGCACCGGAGACAACAGCGGTCTTTCCGGAAATATCAATGTTATTTATTTTCAGAAGTTCCTGCGTAAAGTACAGAAGACCATAGCCGGTTGCCTCTGTTCTTGCAAGAGATCCGCCGTAGCTCAGACCCTTTCCGGTAAGAACCCCTTCGTAGCTGTCACGGATTCTCTTGTACTGTCCGAAAAGGAATCCGATCTCGCGGCCGCCAACACCGATATCACCGGCAGGTACATCTGTGTCTGCGCCGATATGACGGTAAAGCTCTGTCATAAAGCTCTGGCAGAATGCCATAACCTCCCTGTCAGATTTTCCCTTCGGATCAAAATCAGATCCGCCTTTGCCGCCTCCGATAGGAAGTCCGGTCAGGGAATTTTTGAAAATCTGCTCAAATCCGAGGAATTTAATAATTCCGATATTTACAGAAGGATGGAACCGAAGGCCGCCCTTGTACGGTCCGATGGCGCTGTTAAACTGAACACGGTATCCTGCGTTTACCTGAACCTGTCCATTATCATCTACCCACGGAACACGAAAACGGATCTGACGTTCCGGCTCACAGAGACGCTCGAGAAGTGCGTTCTTTCTGTAAAGCTCTTCGTTTCTTTCCGCTACCGGACGGATAGTCTCCAGGAATTCTTTCACTGCCTGATGAAATTCGGGCTGCGCCGGATTTTTTGCGACAACTTTTTCGTAAACTTCATCTACATATCCCATTTGATGGTTCCTCCTTACTGTTGGTTCTTCTGTATGATCTGTCGGCCAATACTTCATTCTAATTATATCGACTCTATCGCAAACTATATCATGTACCACTAATGGATGCAATAAATTTTTTGAATCCTGCATAATAAGCATATATATCTGAAATAATTACTTATTTATAAGTATTCCTGAAGGATTTCCGGTGCGTGCATGCAGTTTTTACAAGATAACCCTGCTTGAAGGAATATAAACTACTTCCTATTTCTTTCTTCCGAAAGAATTCTTTCTATGTTATACTATTAAAGCTGTGTATATCATAAATGCCATCTGGCGGCATAAAAGTTTAGTTGAGGTGAAAAAAATGTCTGAAGAAAACATGAGCATGGAAGACTTTTCCAAGGCTATTGACAGCTCTTTCGTCAATTTTAAGGATGAGGGTGAAGAAAACTGGGAAAAGCTGAAACAATACCAGTCGGAGAAAACTCCCCTTACGGTTACGGTAGACGGAGTGGTAAATAAAGGTGTTGTTTCTAATGTAGAAGGTGTGCGTGGTTTCATCCCCGCTTCCCGCCTTGCCCTTGGTCATGTCAATGATTTAAATGAATATCTCGGAAAGACCGTAGAGGTTATTGTACGCGAAGCGGATCCGGAAAAGAAACGCCTGATTCTTTCCTGCGTGGAACTTCTGCGTGCTAAGGCAAATGAAGAGAAAAAAGAAAAAATGAATGAAATGGCTGTCGGCACCGTTATGTCCGGCGTCGTAGAAAACATCCAGCCTTATGGTGCTTTTGTCCGCCTGGAAAACGGCCTGTCCGGTCTGGTTCATGTATCCCAGATTTCCAGAAACAGAATCAAATCTCCGGATGTTGTGCTGAAAACAGGGCAGGAAGTTAAGGTAAAAGTAATCGCAATCAAAGACGGAAAACTCAGTCTTTCCATGAAGGCTCTGGAAAAGAACTCGGAGGAAGAGGAGCAGCAGGAGGTACGCAATATTAAGCTTCCAAAATCTGAAGACCTAACCACAAACCTCGGATCTCTCCTTAAAAATATCAAGGTCTGAGGAAAGAAAAGTTAATACGAACAGAGGCAGCCGCTTTATGCAGCAGCCGGATATTCCTTGTATTCATTGAATCACTGAAATATTCGGCTGCTATGTCCATAAAGCGGCTGTTTTATTTTCTGGAGAAACCGCAGCTCCGGCTCTGCCGGTACCGCAAAAATGCTATATATTTTCCAAATCGGGAATTTTCCATCCGGATATCAGCGCCTCCTTCTGTTTTCTGGAAAGCTGCTTGATGGCATATTCCCTGGCCATAGCCTCTTCCTTTGTCGGAAAAACTTCCCAGTATACCAGTTTTACCGGAAGGCGGCTCCTGGTATATTTTGCCCCGGCTCCGCGGTTATGCGTGCGGACCCGTTTTTTCAGATCATTGGTCCAACCAGTATACAAGGTATGGTCAGCACACAGAAGAATATAGGTATAATTTTTGCAGTTACTGCCATTCATTCCGTTTTTCAGGTCAACTTCCATGATTATCTGCTTTTTGCGCCGTCAGATGTTCCACATCACGGCAGCTGACCGTAAATATAAACGGCATCCGTTATGTTCGGATGATCAACCGTACCGTCGCTGTCATCCGTATCCTGGCTGGCCGCGCCGGCTGTAATCAGGATATATTCTGTTCCATCCTTTGCTTTTGCCAGGCTTGCCAGGCAATTTCCCGCTTCATCTGTATATCCTGTCTTACCGCCCTCGATTACCGTCCCATTATCCAGTAGAGATTCTGTCAGATAAGTAAACAGCCTGCTGCTAATTGTAATACCGTCCGGATGCTGGTCAGTAGAGGTAGTTGTATAAACATAAGAGGTAAAAATATCCCGGAATGTGGAATTCTGCAGACAATATTCCAGGAGCTTCGCAAGATCTGCACACGTTGTATACTGATTGGCATCATGCAGACCGGTACAATTCGTGAAATTGGTGCCAGTCATGCCCAGCTCCTGAGCTTTCTGATTCATAAGCGTTACAAAATCGGCCTCTGAACCGGAAACAGCATCTGCCAGCGCATAACAGGCATCCGCTCCGGAAGGAAGCATAATACCGTAAAGCAGATCCCTAATAGTAACCGTTTCTCCGTATCCGAATCCGGCCACCGTTGCGCCTTCATTCCAGGCAGGATCAATTTCATTATCGGTAACCATAAAGGTTTTATCCAGATCACTCTCTTTTTCTATCCCGATGATACAGGTCATCATCTTAGTCAGCGACGCAGGATAAATGGTTGTCTCCCCATTTTTATCAAACACGACTGCCTGATCACTCAACCGGATCATAAGAGCCTCCGGGCTTACAATACCGGACTGATCAATAACCGGTACGCCCGTATTTCCGTTCTGAGAAGAGGACTGAACATTTTCGGAAGAACTGTTTTCCTGCGGAATTGTCGTATCTGTCTTTTCACCTGCATAGACCAGAGAAAAACTGGAAACGCTGTTATCTGCTTCCGAATAAAGCTTATTGCTGGCATCCATCCGGCCTTTCACCAGAAGAAATAGAAACAGCACAATAAGCAGCGCCACTACAAGAACAAGAATAGAGACAACCATAAGAATTTTTTTCTTTATTTTCTTTTCCCTGGCTCTTCGAGCCTTTCGTTCCTCTTTTGTCTCTTCCATTTCATCTTCAAAAGACATAATTTCCTCCTGCAGCTTACAAGCCGCCAGTGTTTCCAAATCTCTGATTCAGTATACCGGTTGGCGTACATAAAAGCAATTTTTCCGAATTAAAAAATAACCCGGTAAACATGTTACCGGGCTTCTCTGAAGCATCGGGGACTCGAACCCCGGACAACTTGATTAAAAGTCAAGTGCTCTACCACCTGAGCTAATGCTCCTTAAAATAGTGCCTAGTTCCGGAATCGAACCAGAGACACGAGGATTTTCAGTCCTCTGCTCTACCAACTGAGCTAACTAGGCACAAAAGTTGCGGGAGTAGGATTTGAACCTACGACCTTCGGGTTATGAGCCCGACGAGCTTCCTGACTGCTCCATCCCGCGATATATAAAATTTTTACAAGCCGATGATCGGACTCGAACCGATAACCTGCTGATTACAAATCAGCTGCTCTGCCAATTGAGCCACATCGGCATATACCAGCAATCCTATCATCATGCTGTAATGGATGGTGGTGGATTCGAACCACCGAAGGCAGTGCCAGCAGATTTACAGTCTGTCCCCTTTGGCCACTCGGGAAACCATCCACAAATGGGGCCTACAGGGCTCGAACCTGTGACCCTCTGCTTGTAAGGCAGATGCTCTCCCAGCTGAGCTAAGACCCCATCATATCTTTATCAAAGAACAAAACCAAAAAAGCTTTGTTCCAGCGACCCGGATCGGGATCGAACCGACGACCTCCGCCGTGACAGGGCGGCGCTCTAACCAGCTGAGCCACCGGGCCATAAGGTACTTCGTACCTTCAAAACTGCACATACTCTTTCCAAACGAACCGCAATTCCATGAACCGCTCCACGCCTCCGCTCCGCACTCTCGCTTCGCTTCCGCGCTTCCCTGATCTAGCCCTCGACCGATTAGTAAC
>OCTW013379652.1_pt1 | contig 27320 bp, 21 predicted proteins | sample 1539671 | NCBI WGS metagenome assembly OCTW01 (sample SAMN02144230, study PRJEB22623) | gut metagenome | biome: sheep rumen | host: Ovis aries | place: New Zealand | reverse complement strand
CCAAAAGAAAGCCTATTTCAGTCTCTGTATCATTAAATACTTCCTTGACATCATTTCGCCGAACAACGACATGAAGGCAAAGATTGATGCCCTACTCAGTTCCTACCCGACCATTGACGTCAACGCAATGGGCTTCCCTCGTGGGTGGGAGAACGAGCCGCTGTGGCGATGATTCGCCAACTGTATGAACATAGCAATTAGAGTAGTGAGCAATATGGCACAGATAGACGATTTCTTTATGTACGAGAACCGTGTGGAGGGCATCACCGATGCCGACTACCAGCGTGCGCAGCCTTACGTGGAGGCGGCGCAGGCTTTCGCGCAGACCACCTACCAGAGCATCTACATCATCGACTACTACCGCAAGAACTTCCTCTACGTGTCGGACAATCCGCTCTTCCTCTGCGGCCACACTGCCGATGAGGTACGTCAGATGGGCTACGGCTTCTACTTGAGCCATGTTCCTGAGGACGAGGTGCCGATGCTCACCGAACTGAACCGCTCCGGCTTCCGCGCCTTCTACGACGAGCCTGTGGAGAACCGCCGTCAGTGCATGATGTCCTACGACTTCCACATCACCCACGGCGACCGTCTGCTGCTCGTCAACCACAAGATTACGCCCCTCGCCATGACCACGGAAGGCCGCGTCTGGCTCGCACTTTGCACCGTCTCGCTCTCGCCCCACAAGGAGGCCGGACACATCGAGTTCTTCCAATTCCATACGGGCGAGAAGCGCGAGTACTCTTTGGAGGCCCACCGATGGAAGAGTCGCGAGACCATCACCCTGAAGCCTGAGGAGAAGCAGATCCTGACACTCTCAGCCCAGGGCTATACTATGAAGGAGATAGCCGAGAAGATGCTCCGCTCGTTCGACACTGTGAAGTTCTACCGCCGCCAAATTATCGAGAAGCTCGACGTGCAGAACATCACCGAAGCCCTCGCCCTTGCTACCAATTACGGCCTCGTCTGAAAGGCTACGGGTAAGCGACGGCACGTCGGAAATGACGTCATCCTCACGATTTTAACATATTTTGTTACCCAAATGGGTAATTTTTCATCCCCGTGATGCAGAATTACCCATTTGGGTAGTGGATTTATTTGGCAGTTCCATTTATTTTGCAGTCAAAAACTCGTAAGGATATGAAAAGACTAATTATTATTTCCATGATGTGCCTCGTGGCGATAGGCTTGACTGCGCAAGAGACCCATGTCATTGAGCCCGCTATCCTCGAAGTACGATATGACTCATGGCAGGAAGAACACGACGATTCCTACATTCTACGTGTGGGAAAGAATGCCAATCAGTTCTTCAGTTACTTCCAGAACAGGACAGATAGTTTGGACTTTACTGATGCTGCGACATTCCAGATTTCTCTGAATGAGTTCTTGGAATCGAATGACAAGAGTCCCGACAGAACTAAACGGCTCAAGGCAAGCACCATCAGCAGGGAACTTCTGTACCAAGACCTCGCAACGGGAAAACTGACCCTTTACAGCAACTTCGCCAGTGCCTACAATACCTATGAGGAAGAAATCCCTACACAGAAATGGACTATCAACATGGACTCTACAGCAACCATCTTGGGTATGGAGTGCCATTATGCGACTACCATATTTCGCGGTAGAGAGTGGAAGGTGTGGTTTACTGAAGAAATACCCGTCAGCCTCGGCCCGTGGAAATTAGGTGGTCTGCCAGGACTGATACTAAAAGCCACGGCGGATAATGACTTTATCAAGTTTACAGCTGTGAGTATTAAGACGGATGGTCTTTCTCCTGTCACATTCTACAATTGGGCTAAAAGTAAGTATTACAAAATGACAAGGGAGAAGTTTTTGAAGTACAAGAACCGCCCGAGGACAATCCCTTATACAGAAAAGGTGATTCCTGCTAAGCCATATATTGAATTGGAGTAATACCTAATGGAATAGAAATGAAGCGACACCTTATCATTATGTTATGCTGTCTCTTTCCGTTCTTGGCAATGGCGCAGATGCGGATAACGGGAAAGGTCACCGACAAAAACGGTGATCCGCTGACGGGTGTCATTATTCAAGTGCGCAGCAATGGCACTAATAAGATGATACGCTATGGCAAGACCGACAGCAAAGGCTCGTTCTCTATTGAAGCAAATGCCGATAGTTATCTGGAAGTCTCGATGCTTGGTTTCAAGAAACAGCGCATTGATAATCTGTCAAACGAGAAGCCGTTGAGAATAGTGATGCAAGAGGAAGCCGTTGCTCTAAAGGAAGTGACCGTCAAGGCCAGTAAGGTGCGTGAACATGGCGACACACTGACATACAACGTGGCGACCTTTGCCGACCAGAACGACCGCAACATAGGTGACGTGCTGGCTCGCATCCCTGGTTTCGAGGTGAACAAGCAGAACGGACAGATCAAGTATGAGGGTAAGCCTATCAGTAAGTTCTATATCGAGGGGCTGGATATGCTGGGCGACAAATACGGCATAGCTACCAACTCACTGCCACAGGTGGATGTAGGCTCCGTGCAGGTGATGAAAAACCATCAGCCCATCCGCGTGCTGGAGGACTTCACCTATACCGACGAGGCGGCAGTGAACATCCGTATGAAAGAGGGAGCCAAGAGCCATTGGGTGACATCGTTCAACGGCGGGGCAGGCATCAGCAGCCATACAGGGTTATGGAAATTCGAGGGCTTTGGCCTGCGGTTGAAGTCAGATTTCCAGACCATGCTCACCTACAAGACCAACAACACGGGGCAGGACATCAGCAAGGAAACAACGAGTCTATTCAACTTCGACGATTTGGAAAGTCAAGGCGACTATATCCAACTGTCACCGCCTACGACACCCAACCTTGCCGAAAGCCGTACATTGTTCAATCGCAGCCATGCCGTCACGCTCAACACACTGAAACGGTTTAATGAGTCATCGCAGATGAACGTACAGATAATCTATAACAACAACCGCGAAACGGCAGAGGGTGAAAGGCGCACGGAGTATTTCCTGCCAGACGGTAACCGCATCATCGACAATCGCAAGGACTATCTGCAAAAGGACAACGAACTATACGCACTGGTGAAGTATGAGCGCAACAGCACCAACCAATATCTGAAGAACTCGCTTTCGGGCGATTTCACATGGAGCCGCCAGTGGCTTAATGAGAATGGAACAAGTAGCCACAACCAGTTTGCCCGCAAGCCCGAATACGACATCAAGGACAATCTGTATATCATCCGCAAATATGACAACCGTCTCGTGTCGTTCTATTCCAATAACCGCATTATCAGCCGTCCGCAGTCATTGTCTGTAGATAGCCTTTACCAGCACGTCAGCAGTCAGCGATACAGCACCGACACATACGCGATGGGCGGCATCAAACTTGGTCGTTTCAGTCTCTCACTCAAAGGTGGTGTGAATGCGACTTTGTATCGTTTGGAATCCGACTTGATGGGACTTTCTGATACACTCGGACTGTTGGCAGACAACAATCGTTTCTCCTTTGCCCGCTTCTATGTAGAGCCAAGGCTGACCTACAAGACGCGCGACATTAACATCGAACTCTCTCCTACGACTGAATACCTCTACGAGAAATATAGCAAGGACGATGGGCATCACCAGATGCTCTTTTCGCCAGACCTCAGCATACGATGGTATGTCACGCCTCGTTTGCGTCTCTCGTTGGGTGGTCTTCCTCTTTGGAGCCTTTGGATGCCAGTCGGTTCTACCAATCCTTGATTCTTCAGGACTTCCAGTATATCAACCGAGGTTATGCGGGCTATCTGCATGGCCACACACATTCCATCCGTGGCGGCATCAACTATAACGATGCGCTGAAAGCCTTGCACACCATCTTGACCGTATCGCGTACTTTCAGCACTTCGCCCTATACGCCGACACGTCGATTTGTGTGTGACTACATTATTCTCTCTGCCATAGAGCAGGAAAGCAAATCCCGTTCATGGCAAGCCAACCTGATAGCCAGCAAGGGCATCAACCTTTGGAATGGTGTGGTCAACCTCCGTGCCTTGTATCTCAACAGCGATGCCTCAATGCTTCAAAACGGAATAATGACCGACTACAACAGTCAGATGCTCAACGTCCGCACAGGTCTCGACTTCTCTTTCTGGAAGGATATGCACCTGCGCTATGGTCTCACGTTCAATCAGAACCGTATGAGAATCCAGTCGATGGATTATTCGCTGAAGATTGACGGCTGGAAGCAAGACCTCTCCCTCGTTCTTCCTTTCCAACCTTTCATCATCGAATTTCGAGGCGAGTATTACCGAAACGAGATAACCAGTGGCAACTACAAAGACTTCTTCTTGCTGACATCAAAGCCAGTTACAAGTCCAAACGACTTGATCTCACCCTCTCTCTCAAAAATCTGCTGAACCGTGACACCTATTCCTACGTCATCACCAGCGACCTCACCAGCAGCACCTCCACCAACCACATCCGTGGACGGGAACTGTTATTGACAGCTTATTATAAACTATAAACATCCATATTATGCAGAACAATCTTAGATACATAAATCTCTCTTGGGCAGTGGTGGCCATCTGTGAGGATGGCACCCTGCCACTTTCCACCATCGTCCATGACGGGCAGGACGAGGTGGAAATGGTGGAGCATTACGTCATCGGCTACATGGTCTTCTGGCATATCGCCTTTGTCGATGAAAGCCGTCTCGTGCCCTGCAACGACGATGCCCTGCGCAACGATGCCCGCCGCAAGATAGACTGCTACATTGCCGACCATCCACCCGTCGAGACCTTTCCCCGCTTCTATCTTGTCCTGCTTCGCCAACCCATCGCCCCGATGGAATCCGACGGCATGAGCCGCGTGTATCAGATGTGAAATAGGCAAATGTCAGACAAATGTCAGGAAGATAATTCGTTTGTCAGGCATAAATGACAGTACCTTTGCACTCGCGAATGTTAAAGCCTGAACGATTCCTAAGGAAGTGTGTATGCTATAATGATTAATACATCATATTAAAATGAAAAGACTGATTCTATTTTCAATGGTTTGCCTGATGACCACAATAACACAGGCACAGACAGATAGCATCAAGACTGAGACGCTGCCGGTGGTGGTGGTGAACGCCGACGGACAGATAGAGATGGCCGACAAGACTGTACTGCTACCGACGACGCTGGAGAAGAAACATTCGGCCAACGGCTTCGACCTGCTGAGTGTGATGCAGACGGCGGAACTGGATGTGTCGCCACGGTCTCGGAGTATCACGACGCATAGCGGTAAGGAGGTGGTACTTTGCATCAATGGCGTGGAGGTACTGCCTGAAGACGTGGCTACGCTGCGTTCAAAGAACATCCGCAGCATCGAGTACATCCGCACACCGAGCGGCAAATATGCGGGCAAGGCCGGGCTAATCAACTTCGTGACGGTCAAACTGGAATACGGCGGCAATGTCTATCTGTCGGCTGCGGAGGGATTTGCCTATAAGACTGGCGACTATCTGGCCTTTACGGACTTCACGAAGAAGGGGTTGACACTCTCGCTGACGGCATCGGGCGATTGGGCACACGACCATAGTTATAAAGACGGACACGAGGACTACACTTTCTCAGACCACACAACGCTGACTCGCGACGTCACAAGCCTGTCATCGCTCCGAAAGAGCAATAACGAGGCCATCCGACTGAAACTGTCATCGACGGGCGAGAACCACCGACTGAACACCTACGTCAGTCTGACCCATCAGGCCGTGCCGAGTGCGGAGGCGGTGATGAATGCGCAATACAATGGCCGATACAACGGAACAACGGAGCGGCTGACATCGTCGGACAGCCGGGGACTCGCCCCGACACTCTACGCCAACTACGCGCGATGGCTACCCAAAGACCAGACGCTTGACTTCACGGCCTCGGCTTCGTTCGGGCATAACAAGTATAACAGCCTGTACAATGAGACCTCTCAGCCGACAATGACTTCTGCTGTGACAGAGGACAACAACAGCATTCACGGCAATGCCCGCTATTACAAGTCGTGGCAGAACGGACGGATGCTGTCGGCCTCGCTTACCCACGACCACAATCATTATAAGGACATCTACGCAGGGACTTCGACAGGTGACCAGCGACTGACTACCGATGTAACGATGGGACTGCTGCAACTGAGCGGCTCCACGCAGAAGTATTACTACTACGTCTCGGCGGGCGTGTCGAACTCTGCCGTGTCGCTAAACTCGACACATTATAACTATTGTGTACCCGTAGCCTTCTACGGCGGCAACTATGCGCTAAGCCAGAAGCACTCTCTTTCGTTCAACGGACTTTTTACGCACACGCTCTTCGACCCGTCGAACAAGAACGACATGACCGTACCCACCTCGTTCTTCGAGGCCGTGAAGGGGAATCCCGATCTGGCACCGCTGAAAGTTCTGGGCAACACGCTGTCGTACAACGGGCAGATAGGCAAGTCGAAGATTTCTCTGTCGTATGACAACAACATCTACTTCGACAACATCCTGCACCAGTACACCGCCGACAACCAGACCATCTTCGACACCCGTATCAACTACGGCACTTTCTATGGTAACATGCTCACGGTGACCTATGCCTACAGCGTATTCTCCGACAAGTTGCGCCTTAGCCTGACCGCCATCGAGGAATACAATATGCTGCGTGGCGACGAGTACGACACATCGAAGAACATCTTCCGCATGAAGGCATCGGTAACCTATCTGACGGGCGACTGGATGCTGAAGATGAACTACCGTTCGCCCTATACGTCGCTTGACATCCGGGAGCCTTACTTGATTCGTCGCCGTCCCGTCTTTGAGCTGCAAGTCAGTTGGAATCACAAGGATTGGGCGGTGGAAGCACTGGTACACAACCCGTTCAGCCGTTACGACAAGCAGCACATTACGATGGACTACGGCTGCTATCAACGTGACACTTGGAACTACAGCGAGCCTGACGGCTGCAACCTCAATCTGAAACTGACTTACAGTTTCGGCTACGGCAAGAAGCAGGAGCGGGGTAATACGGAAATAGACAAGCGAATCAACAGTGCCATCATGAGGACATACTAACTGAAAATGGAATGAATTACAACAATTCTTTGCAGAGCAAAACGGCAGAGCCGAGCGCTATGAGCGTATCTCCCCGTTTGCTTCGCGGCAGTGGGCAGGTTTTTGCAATCACTACCTATCTCGTGAGTCCTTGCTGGTACTTCTGTATGCGTCCATCGTATCTTCCATCGGCAATGTCGTGGACTTCATGGTCGGCACGTCTGAGTTCGTTGACATTGAACCTGCCCAAGGTGCTTGCCAGCCAGACAAACCAGTCTGCCACCTGCTTTAGGGTTGCACTTGCCAGTTCGGCAAACATCTTCAGGTAGTGCTTGATGGCGTATGACTCGTTGTCCCAGAATATGTCTCCGTGTTGGCCGCCACGACCGCCGAAGCCTGAATACGCATAGTCCTGAATGGCTTTGATGCAGAACTGCAAGCCCTCGTCAACGCGGTAGATATAGGCAGACATGGCAAAGAACAACGGGTCTTGCCAGTTGCCACGCTTCTTGATGGTATAGAAGTCCTGCAGTTTCTCGTCGGCTTTCGCTGACAGTTTACCCACCTCCTGTTTTTTTGCTTCAATAGTACAATCAAGAGATTGGGAGCGGTTCGTCTTGGTTCTGATGTCAAGGTCGAGCCGGTTGCTGCGCTCTACTTTCGTGCGGTTGGCACTTGTCAGATAGTCGCGTTCCTTCCACAAGTCTGCCACTTCCGTTTTCGCTGCCTCGACCTCTGCCTCTGCTTCTTCCTTCTCGGCGATGGCTTTCTTTGCCTCTTCCTGTAGCTGCTTATTCTTGTTCTCCTGCTTCTGGATGATGAAGTCGTTCCGTTCCAGATGGTCAATTCCTGTCTCAGACTTCTTCTGCCCTCGCTGCATGTCCCGCTCGACCTCTGGTCGCTTCGCTTGTCGAAGAATGTCTCAGCTACCAAATCCTGGATTGCAGACATGTCCTCAGCATTCAACTTGAAGGACTTGCCCGTGTCGTGGTCCATCCAGTCCCAGATGATATGAGCATGGTGGTTCGGTTCCCACGATGCGGGGTCGTTAGTGTCCTCATAATGCCATTCATGTGGATTTACGTAGATTCTTGTTCCAAGTGTTTTTAACGTAAATGTTCATAAATCGATCATGAATTCTTTCCACAGCTAATTCATGTAGGATTTACGTAGATTCTCGTTCCAAGTGTTTTTAACGTAAATGTTCATAAATCGATCATGATTTTTATCGCAGTTAATTCATGTGTGATTTACGTAGATTCATGTTCTACGTGTTTTAACGTAAATGTTCATCAATCAATCATGAATCCTTTTTGTCAGTTAATTCATGTGTGATTTATGTAGATTCATGTTCTATGTGTTAAAACGTAAGTGTTAATCAATCATGAATCCTTTTTGTCAGTTAATTCATGTGTGATTTCGTAGATTCATGTTCTAAGAAGTGAACTTGAATTATAATAATTATGGTAATTCCTGTCTAATTCTATCTGCCGTATCATTTACGTAGGTTATGTTATAGAATGTGAGGATATGGAATGACAGATTGTAAGGCTTTGGCGTGTTTTTGAGACAAAAAGAAAGGAAATGCGGTGCTTGCACCCCTCTATACTTTACAAATTGTCTAAATAACCTGCTTTTAACAATCAAAAGTCGGGTGGGGGAGGACTAAAATCCGTTGAAAACCGATACCTTTGCAGTCCATAAAATAGATTCGTTTTATGGATACAAAGTATATTTTCGTTACAGGAGGTGTCGTTTCCTCGTTGGGAAAGGGCATCATATCCGCCAGCATCGGCAAACTGCTGCAGGCGCGGGGCTACAAGGTCACCATCCGGAAGTTTGACCCATATATCAATATCGACCCTGGTACGCTGAATCCATACGAGCATGGTGAGTGCTATGTCACGGCGGACGGGATGGAGACCGATCTCGATCTTGGACACTACGAGCGGTTCACGGGGATTGAGACTACACGTAACAATAGTATCACGACGGGACGCATCTATAAAACCGTTATCGACCGCGAGCGCCGTGGCGACTATCTTGGCAAGACCATTCAGGTGGTGCCGCATATCACTGATGAGATTAAAAGGAGAATGCTAGCCCCCCTAAGGAGCCTCACACCAAAGAGCCTCACCCACGGAAGCCTCACCCCCGACCCCTCTCCAAGGGGAGAGGGGAGTATATACATTCAAGACGCTAATGAAGCTGAAAAAGTAACCACTCCCCTCTCCCCTCGGAGAGGGGTCGTGGGTGAGGCTTTCGTGGGTGAGGCTCTTTGTGGTGAGGCTGGATATGACTTTGTCATCACCGAGGTGGGCGGAACCATTGGCGACATTGAGAGTGCGCCGTTTATGGAGGCCATCCGTCAGTTGCGCTGGCAACTGGGACGCAATGCAGTGTGTGTTCACCTTACGTATGTGCCTTATCTGAAAGCTGCTGACGAGCTGAAAACCAAGCCTACGCAGCACTCGGTGAAGGAATTGCAAAGCATGGGCATTCAGCCCGACATCCTGGTGCTTCGCACAGAACGCCACCTCGACGACGCCTTGCGCATGAAGGTGGCATCCTTCTGTAATGTGGATTTAGATTGTGTGGTGCAGAGCGAGGACTTGCCCAGCATCTACGAGGTGCCTGTGAACATGCTGCGGCAAGGGCTCGACACGGTAATCTTGAGAATAGTAGGTGCTGCTGAATCACAGCCTCTTTCCCTAACTCCCGCTCCAAAGAGCCTCACCCCCGACCCCTCTCCGAGGGGAGAGGGGAGTATATACATTCAAGACGCGAATGAAGCTGATAAAGTAACCACTCCCCTCTCCCCTCGGAGAGGGGTCGGGGGTGAGGCTGATTGGGGTGAGGCTTCCGTGGGTGATTCTTCTTCTGGCATGGCCTCTTGGTATGCTTTCCTTGACAAGCTACACAACGCCACCCGTGAGGTGCACATAGGGCTGGTGGGTAAGTACGATTTGCAGGATGCGTATAAGAGCATCCGCGAGAGTCTCACGCTGGCCGGTATCTACAACGAGGTGAAAGCAAAGATTCATTTCATCAACAGCGAGGAGGTGACTGCTCAGAATGTGAATGAAAGGCTCAGCGGCGTGGCAGGCATCATCATCTGTCCTGGATTTGGACAGCGTGGCATTGAAGGCAAGATCATTGCTGCTGAATATGGGCGCACACACGACCTGCCCACATTCGGCATTTGTCTGGGTATGCAGATGATGGTCATAGAGTTTGCACGCAATGTGCTGGGGTATCAGGATGCCACAAGTGCCGAGATGACAACCTCCCCCAGCCCCTCCCAGGGAGGGGAGTGCCTGCGGAATGATGATGGCGGCAGCTCCTCCCCTTGGGGGAGGTCGGGAGAGGTTTCCCACTATGTCATCGACTTGATGGAAGAACAGAAAGCCGTGACGAATATGGGTGGCACGATGCGACTGGGTGCCTACGACTGCAAACTGGTGGAAGGCAGTCGCGTCTATGAGGCATATCATGGAAAAGGAGTCGTCAGAGAACGCCACCGCCACCGTTACGAGTTTAACAATAGATATAAGGAGGAATACGAATCGGCAGGCATGAAGTGTGTGGGTGTCAATCCCGACGCCAACCTTGTCGAGATTGTTGAGATGCCAGAAAAGCGGTGGTACATCGGAACGCAGTTCCATCCCGAATATTCGTCAACGGTGTTACACCCGCATCCACTGTTTATGTCATTCATCAAAGCATGTGTATAGTAAAAGAGGATTTTGGTTGTTTAGCCGTTTAGGGACATTGGTGCATCAAGCAGTATCAGTCCCAAACGACAAAACAACGAAAAGACCAAACGACCAATATGGAACAACTGAAGCATGAGTGCGGGGTAGCAATGATTCGCCTGTTGAAGCCGCCAGCCTACTATGAGCATAAGTACGGCACGACCCTCTACGGACTGAACAAACTCTATCTGATGATGGAGAAACAGCACAACCGTGGACAGGAGGGAGCCGGCATCGCTTGCGTCAACCTGAATGCCCCCGCTGGCGAGGAATATATGTTCCGCGAACGGGCCGAGGGCAAGGATGCTATTACCGAGGTGTTCAAAAGAATAGCAGCACCCCGCCAACTCCCACGCAGGGGAGAGCCATACGCACAGGAAACCGCACCTCGCGGAGGATGGGAGGGGGCTTCACTCTTCATGGGACATTTGCGCTACTCCACTACGGGCAAGCATGGGTTGCAGTTCGTACATCCCTTCCTTCGTCGTAATAACTGGCGGGCAAAGAATCTATGCCTCTGTGGAAACTTCAATATGACGAACATCGATGAAGTGTTCCAGTTCCTAACTTCACAAGGGCAGTCGCCACGTGTCTATGGCGACGCCTACATCACTCTCGAACTGATGGGACATAGGCTGGACCGTGAGGTAGAGCAACTCTATACTGAAGCCAGGGCGAAAGGGCTGACGGGGATAGACATCACAGAATATATTGACAACCACGTCAGTATGGCCAACGTCCTGAAAACCACGATGCCGCATTTCGACGGTGGCTATGTGATGTGCGGACTGACGGGCAGCGGAGAGATGTTTGCCGTGCGCGACCCGTGGGGCATCCGTCCTGCTTTCTGGTATCAGGACGACGAGGTGGTGGTGCTGGCATCTGAGCGCCCGGTCATTCAGACGTGCTTCAATCTGCAGGCTGAAGACATTCAAGAACTCCAGCCTAGTCAGGCACTGATCGTACACGGGGGACCTCATGCTGGTCTTATAGACCTTCAGACTATCGTACCCCCCTCGGGGGGTGAAAGGGGGGCTTCTCCCTCGGGGGGTGAAAGGGGGGCTTCTCCCTCGGGCGACGAAAGAGGGGCCTCCTGCTCGTTCGAGCGTATCTATTTCAGTCGCGGTTCCGACCGTGATATCTATCAGGAGCGCAAGCGTCTGGGCGAACAGCTCACGCCCTCCATCATGAAAGCCATTGACGAGGATGTGGCCAACACCGTGTTTTCTTATATCCCCAATACAGCCGAAGTGGCTTTCTACGGCATGACCGACGGCATCAGAAAGCTAGACCACGACGTGCGCATCGAAAAGGTGGTGTGGAAAGACATCAAGTTGCGCACTTTTATCAGTGACGGAACTGAGCGCAACGACCTGGCAGCCCATGTCTATGACATCACCTACGGCTCGTTGCGGCCCTACGAGGACAATCTTGTCATCATTGACGATAGCATCGTAAGGGGCACAACACTCAAAGAGAGCATCTTCAAGATCCTAGACCGTCTGCATCCCAAGAAGATTGTGATGGTAAGCAGTTCGCCACAGATTCGCTATCCCGACTACTATGGTATTGACATGTCGCGTTTGGAAGAACTCTGCGCTTTCCGTGCAGCCATTGCACTCATCAAGGAAAAGGGGATGCAGCAGCTCATTGCAGACGTATACAAAAAATGTAAGGAGAGTATGACAGCGGAAGCACATTGGCTATCCCCTTCGGGTCGACGAGCTAAACATTCTTCGCTCTTCACTTTTCACTCTTCACTTGACAATTATGTCCGCGCCATCTACGCGCCTTTTACGGTAGAAGAAATCAATGGCAAAATCGTTGAGATGCTACGTCCTGACGGCATGCAGGCTCCCGTTGAACTGGTGTTCCAGAGCATTGATGGCCTGCATAAGGCTTGTCCACATCATCCTGGTGATTGGTATTTCACTGGCCGTTATCCTACGCCCGGCGGCATCCGCCTCTGCAATGAGGCATTTGTAAACTATATGGAGAATGTATTGAAAATGCAGTTATAAATGATGAGAAGAGAAGCAAAACTGATACTCGAAGATGAAACTGAGTTCTGCGGATGGTCGTTCGGCTATGAGGCCGACACGGCAGGCGAGGTGGTGTTCAACACTGCTATGACTGGCTATCCTGAGAGTCTGACCGACCCTAGTTATGCAGGTCAGATTCTTGTGACAACATTCCCGTTGATCGGCAATTACGGCGTTCCAGATACGGGGATGGGCAGCGATGGCCTGCCGCTGTTTATGGAGAGTGAACGTATTCATCCCAAAGCACTCATTGTGGCCGACTATAGCGAGAACTATTCCCACTGGAATGGCAAGGAATCATTGTCAGCATGGCTGAAGCGCGAAAAGGTGTCAGCCATCACAGGCATAGACACCCGACGACTGACGAAGGTGCTGCGGGAACACGGCGTGATGATGGGAAGGATTTCCTTCAGCGGCGAGGGGAGAAAGTGCCTTCAAGATTACGGTAGTGTGAATTGGGTAGAACAGGTGAGTTGCAAGGAGGTTACCACCCATCCCTCCTTCGGGGGGAGTTGGAGGGGGGTTGCTGGCAAACGTGTCGTCCTGGTCGATTGCGGTGTGAAGGCGAACATCATCCGTTGTCTCATCAGACGTGGCATAGAGGTGGTGCGCGTGCCTTGGGATTATGACTTTAATCAGCTGGAGTTCGATGGACTGTTTTTGGCCAATGGTCCGGGTGACCCGGAGCGTTGCGAAAAAACAGTGGAGCATATCCGGACGTTTCTTCAAAACGATGACGTTCGTCCCTGTATGGGAATATGTCTTGGCAACCAGTTGCTGGCTCGCGCTGCAGGAGCAAAAACATATAAACTGAAATACGGTCACCGTTCGCACAACCAGCCTGTTCGTCGTATAGGCACGACACAGTGTTTTATCACCTCACAGAACCATGGTTATGCGGTGGACGTCACGACACTTCCCGCAGACTGGGAACCGCTCTTTGTAAATATGAACGACGGCTCGAACGAGGGCATCCGCCATAAGACGAAGCCATGGTTCTCTGCACAGTTCCATCCTGAAGCCTGTAGTGGTCCGACGGATACCGAGTGGTTGTTTGACGAGTTTGTAAAGAGCCTCACCCCCGACCCCTCTCCGAAGGGAGAGGGGAGTATATACGCTCAAGACCCAAATGTAGCAGAAAGACTAACCACTCCCCTCTCCCTTCGGAGAGGGGTCGGGGGTGAGGCTGGTACTGGCGTCTCCAAGGTCCTCATCTTAGGCTCTGGCGCTTTGAAGATTGGCCAGGCCGGTGAGTTCGACTATAGCGGTGCACAGGCATTGAAAGCCTTGAAGGAGGAAGGCATCCACTCGGTGCTGATCAATCCGAATATCGCTACGGTACAGACCTCAAAGGATGTGGCCGACACGGTGTATTTCCAGCCCGTTTCACCTGCGTTCGTGGAGCGTGTGATTGAAAAGGAACGTCCTGATGGCATCCTGTTGTCGTTTGGAGGACAGACAGCGCTGAACTGTGGTGTTGAACTCTATAAACGTGGCGTGTTGGACAAATATGGTGTCAAGGTGCTTGGCACACCTGTTCAGGCCATCATCGATACCGAAGACCGCGATCTCTTTGTAAAGCGGCTCGATGAGATTGGAGTAAAGACGATTAAGAGTGAGGCTTGTTCTACTATCGAGGACGTGCAACGGGCTGCACACGAATTGGGATTCCCTGTGATTCTACGGGCCGCATACGCTCTGGGCGGTCTTGGAAGTGGGTTTTGCGACAACGAAGACGAGCTGCTGTCACAGGCCGAGGAGGCATTTTCGTTTTCACAACAGGTGTTGGTTGAGAAGAGTCTGCGTGGGTGGAAGGAGATTGAGTATGAGGTGGTGCGCGACCGATACGACAACTGCATTACAGTATGCAATATGGAGAACTTCGACCCATTGGGAATCCATACCGGCGAAAGTGTTGTCGTGGCTCCCAGCCAGACACTCTCCAACTCAGAATACCACAAGCTGCGTGCGCTGGCCATCAAGATAATCCGCCATATCGGCATCGTGGGTGAATGTAATGTGCAATATGCGCTTGATCCACAGTCGGAGGACTATCGTGTCATCGAAGTCAATGCTCGACTGAGCCGTTCATCGGCATTGGCCAGCAAGGCTACGGGCTATCCGCTTGCCTTTGTCGCTGCCAAGCTGGGCTTGGGCTACGGGCTCTTTGAACTGAAAAATTCTGTCACCAAGACCACTTCGGCATTCTTCGAGCCTGCCCTCGACTATGTGGTCGTAAAAGTACCCAGATGGGACTTAACGAAATTCCACGGTGTAAAGCGTGAGCTCGGTTCTTCGATGAAGAGCGTTGGCGAGGTGATGGCTATCGGACGCACGTTCGAGGAGGCCCTGCAGAAAGGGCTGCGCATGATAGGACAGGGGATGCACGGATTCGTGGAGAACCACGAAATCAAAATCAAGGATATAACAAAGGCTCTGCATGAGCCTACCGATATGCGCATTTTTGTTGTGTCGGAAGCCATGAAGATAGGCTATAGCATCGAACAGATTCACCAGCTGACGAAGATAGACCGCTGGTTTCTGCAAAAGCTGAAGCACATCGTTGATATCGACCAGCAACTGAAAGAACAGTCGCACCTTTCGGAAATCTCAGAGTGGATGGAATCAAGTGAATTCTTTGAATATCTTGGGTCGCCTGAGGTGTTTACGCTGTTACGCGCAGCTAAGGTCTATGGCTTCTCCGACTTCCAGATTGCCCGAGCCATTAGCCTAGAGTCTCGTATGAAAATGGAAAGACTGCGGGTAGGCGGCGAAACGCCGGGAATGCAGGCTGGTCTCACCATTCGAAAGTGGCGCAAAGAACTGGGCCTCATGCCCACAGTCAACCAGATAGACACCCTTGCAGCAGAGTATCCTGCCCAAACCAATTACTTGTATTTGTCGTATCTATAAATAAAAAGAATCTGTTATGTGTGGAATAGTAGCAATATTAAACATTCAGGGCTGCGAGAGCCGAGTCGCGACGGATGTCTGCGCAACCAATGTCAAAGAGCAGACGCAGGCTCTTCGTAATAAGGCCTTAAAGATGAGTCAGAAAATCCGTCATCGCGGACCAGACTGGAGTGGAATCTACTGTGGTGGCTCTGCCATCCTGGCCCACGAGCGGCTGAGCATCGTTGATCCGGAATCGGGCGGACAACCGTTGTTCTCGCCAGACAAGAAACAGGTGTTGGCCGTGAATGGTGAAATCTATAACCATCAGGAGATTCGTCGTCGCTATGCCGGTCAATATGAGTTTCAGACAGGTAGCGACTGTGAGGTCATTTTGGCACTCTATCGTCAATGGCGCCAGCAATCCCCCTCCCATGGAGAGGGGTTAGGGGTGGATTCCTTATTGGAGAACCTCAGCGGAATCTTCGCCTTCGTGCTCTACGATGAGGAGCGCAATGAGTTCTTAATTGCCCGCGACCCCATCGGTGTCATTCCTTTATATATAGGTTACGATAGCGATGGAACTGTTTATGTGGCTTCAGAACTGAAAGCCCTTGAAGGACAGTGCGAGCATTATGAACCATTCCTCCCCGGTCATTATTATTGGAGTCGAGAGCCAGGCATGAAACGCTATTACCAGCGCGACTGGTTTGACTATGAGGCGGTGAAAGACAACGAATCCAGTGTTGAGGCTATCCACGTCGCTCTAACCGATGCCGTGAAACGCCAACTGATGTCCGATGTACCCTATGGCGTATTGCTGTCTGGTGGTCTGGATTCTTCTGTCATCTCAGCCATTGCTCAGAAATTCAGTGAACACCGCATCGAAGACGACAGCCGCACCCGCGCCTACTGGCCCCGGCTGCACTCCTTCGCCGTGGGACTGAAAGGCGCACCCGACTTAGCCAAGGCTCGTCTCGTGGCCGACCATATAGGCACTGTTCACCACGAAATCAACTACACCATTCAGGAAGGGCTAGATGCCATCCGCGACGTCATCTACTACATTGAGACCTATGACGTTACTACCGTCCGCGCCTCCACGCCCATGTACCTGCTGGCCCGTGTCATCAAGTCAATGGGTATCAAGATGGTTCTTTCTGGCGAAGGTGCAGACGAAGTCTTTGGAGGCTATCTCTATTTCCACAAGGCTCCGTCAGCCAAAGACTTCCACGAGGAAACGGTTCGCAAACTCTCCAAACTCCATCTCTACGACTGTCTGCGTGCCAACAAGAGTCTTTCGGCTTGGGGCGTTGAGGGCCGTGTGCCTTTCCTCGACAAAGAGTTTCTCGATGTCGCGATGCGCACCAATCCGAAAGCCAAGATGTGCCCAGGTACGATCATCGAAAAGAAAATCGTCCGTGAGGCCTTTGCCGACTTGTTGCCTGAGGCGGTGGCCTGGCGACAGAAAGAACAGTTCTCCGATGGCGTCGGCTATTCGTGGATAGATACCCTTAAGGACATCACCTCCAAGGCTGTATCCGATGAACAGATGGCTCACGCCGCAGAGCGGTTCCCCATCAACCCGCCCAAGAACAAGGAGGAATACTACTATCGCAGCATCTTCGCCGAGCATTTCCCCTCCGACTCCGCTGCCCGTAGCGTACCCTCAGAGGCCAGCGTGGCCTGCTCAACAGCCATCGCCCTCCAGTGGGATGCCGCCTTCCGCAATATGAACGACCCCAGCGGCCGTGCCGTCAAAGGCGTACACGAGCAGGCTTATTAAAAGTGGCACAAGTATGAGCAGGCCAGGAATAACAAACCCTTGCAAGTTTTTGACTTACAAGGGTTTTACTCTTTGGGGTGCCCGGTGGGACTCGAACCCACGACATTCAGAACCACAATCTGACGCTCTAACCAACTGAACTACGGGCACCATGTATGGTGGCTTGGAACGAGGAGCAGTGTCCTTTCGGTTCTAAGCGGGTGCAAAGGTACGGAATTTATTTGTATTGACCAAATAAATCCCGTACTTTTTCTTTTATTTTTTTGCAGGTGCTGCCGGTGCTGCGGGTGCTGCCGGTGCCTTTGCGTCCTTTGTGGCGGCGGCAGGTGCAGCCTGCTTAGCGTCCTGAGTCTGGCTGGCGCCAAATCCGGGCAGGTTGGTCGGGTTCGTCTGTTGCTCGGTAGCGGGGGTAGCGTCGAGAACGCTCTCTGCTGTGGTGGCAGAAGGTGCTACGTAGGCGCAGACGATGCTGAGAACGACCATGATGGCAGCGAGGCTCCATGTGGCTTTCTCGATGAAGTCAGTGGTTTTACGAACGCCCATGATGGCGTTCGACGATGAGAAGTTGGAGGCGAGACCGCCGCCTTTTGATTCTTGGATGAGCACGATTCCTATCATGAGGAGTGCTGCAAACACGATAAGAAATACGAAGAAATTGTAAACCATTTTTTTATTATTTGTATTTGTTATTTAATATCAATTTTTCTAAGAACCGTATTTGGTCTGCAAAGTAAGCATTTTTTTTTGGATCATTCAAATTTAATCGCTTAATAATTTCCAAAGCCTTTGAATATCTGCCCTGTTTGATGTAAATCCGGGCCAAAGTCTCTGTGAAATAGCCTTCTTCTCCCTGATTTTCGTCGGCTGCGCCTTCTTCTTTGTCGGTTTCGCTGATCTGCGGGAGTATTTCGGGTGTTTCCTTCAGCTCGAACTTTCCGCCATCTTTATTGATGAAGTTGTCAATAAGGTCTTGTCCCTTCATCTGTGGCGAGTTGTCTGCTGTCTGCTGCTGTGCTTCGCTTTCAGACTCCAGCAGGTATGCCACGTAGTCGACGGCGGCGTCGGCGGGTGTGGGTTTCCTGCGTCCTTTTGGCTTGTCGTTGCTTTCTGCGGGCAGCGAGTCCAGGAACTTGTCGATGAGCGTCACAGTGCGGCTTTCGTCTGTGCTGTCCTCGTTCTTGGCAGTCGTTTGCTGATTGCCCACGCGCAGCTTGTAGTGTGCGGCTTCCACAAGGTTGAATATCACCTTTCTGTCGGTGATGTATACGGCAGCCTTTCTGAGTTCCTCGTCGAACGAAGCGTCGTGCAGCAGGTATAGGTTCTGCAACATGAGCACCCGTGCGGTCTGGAAGTATGGATAGAGCGCGAGGAGGGAACGCAGGTCGTACAGCGTTTCCTTGTCCATCTGTTCGGGATGTTGTATGAGGTGCTCTAAATCCATTACCTTATTATATATATGCGCTACCAGTTGGCCACTGTCGCGTTGAATATCTGGTCGGTGATGTCCTTCACCATCTGCGTCACCAGTTCTTCCTGCACGCTGTTGAGGCTCTGCGTGGTCTCGTAGGTTGTGGTGGCGGTGAACTGCTGTTCGAAGTCCTGCGAGTGGTTCACGTTGTTGGTGAATCTCACGTTGACGGTCATCGACAGTTCCGTCTGTGCCGAGTATCCTTCGGCCGACACCGACTTGTTCCTCTGCTGATACTGTGTGATCTCTCCCTCAAGCACAAGGTCGCCGTTTCTTTTCACCTGTACGAGCTTTGTGTGGTCGGCATAGAGGTCTTTCAGCTGGTTGTTGAAGATGCTGGCCATGGGGCCCCACACGTAGCTGGCCCTGATGGGGAAGTCGGCTATCTGTATGGTCTTGGTCTCATTGTAGTTGATGCTGGCGCCGTTGAAGCTATAGTGCGGCGTGCATGAAGTAAACGCAAGAACGCACGCACATACAATGGCCGCCCAGCAGGTGTTGCGGGCTGTTGTTCTGCGACGTTGCTTGCTATGAGACATTCTTGTCATCTCCTGTCTATCTGTCTTTTGCCAATCCGTATTGAATGAGTTTGCGATAGAGCGTGCGCACCGAAATACCGAGCTCGCTGGCCGCCTTCTCCCTGTTGCCCCCGTTGCGTGAGAGTGCATTGATGAGCATCTGCTTCTTGGCATCTTCAATGTTGTAGATTTCCTCGAAGTCGTTTCTTATCTCCTCGGCCTCGGCCTCCTCGGTCTTGGGCGTTTCGTCGTAGGATAGGGCAGGGGCTCCTGTCTCAATGATGGTGGGCACCTGCTTGACGCTGGCTGGCGGAATGAAGCTCGCGTTGCGTGCCTCGTCGAGCTGCTTTCTCAGCGTATTCATGTCGTGCCTCAGGTCAGACAGTTCGTTGCCCAGCTTGGACAGCACCTGGAACAGCGTCTCGCGTTCGTTCTCGTAGCTGTGGCGGCTGTTGCTCGATGGGATGGTTGCCAGCATGGTGCTTTCGGGGTCCTGGGGGATGAATTGCCGCAGCACGTCTGCCGAGATTTCCCTTTGTTCGCTCATCACCGACATCTGCCGAGTGATGTTCTTGAGCTGTCGGATGTTTCCCGGCCATTTGTAGTGGAGCATCAGCTGTTGCGCCTCCTCCGAGAGCGTGATTTTGGGCAGTCTGTACTGGTCGGCAATCTGCAAAGCGAAAAGCCTGAACAGCAGCAGGATGTCCTCACCGCGTTCTCTCAGTGGCGGCATCTGGATGGGCACTTCAAGCAGTCTGTAGTAGAGGTCTTCTCTGAATCGCCCTTCGCTGATGGCCTTGATCAGGTTGACGTTGGTGGCGGCAACCACCCTCACGTCGGTCTTTCTGACCTGTGTACCACCCACGCGAATGTATTCGCCGTTCTCGAGTACCCTGAGCAGTCTTGCCTGTGTGGCCATCGGCATCTCTCCAACTTCGTCGAGGAAGATGGTGCCTTTGTTTGCCACTCCGAAGTATCCCTCGCTTTCACCGATGGCTCCCGTGAACGATCCTTTCTCGTGGCCGAACAGTTCGCTGTCGATGGTGCCTTCAGGGATGGACCCACAGTTGATGGCGAAGTATTTCTCGCGTTTTCTGGGCGATTTGTCGTGTATGATGCGTGGTATGATTTCCTTTCCCACGCCGCTCTCACCCGTGATAAGGACACTGAAATCAGTTGGAGCCACTTGCAGTGCACGCTTCAACGCGCGGTTCAGTCCTGGGCTGTTTCCCACGATGCTGTATCGCTGCTTGATTTCCTGTAATTCTCTCGTGTCCATAATTTGAGCTGACAAAATTACACAGATTTCCTCAATCTGACAAGAAAAAAGGGAAAAAAGTGGCTTTTTACGGTAAAATAGGCATCGTCTGTAAGGTCTGTTTCAGAAATATTGTCACTTTACGCGGCAGAATGGGCTTCATCATCCACCCGGTTTTTGCAGACCCTTCATTGTCATTCGCTGGTTTGCGGTTTTAAACACGTTTTAACTGTTTTTGGCTATTCGGGCGCTTCCCCTGATTTCTATTTAACACTGCCACTGAAGAATTATTCACCAACTCGCATCTCGGAGCGAAATAAGCGATTCTCAGCGGCTTTTTGCAATTAACTGATTATCAGGTTGTTGTTGATTTTTCGCCATTCTTGCTAGATGTAAATTAGCGCTTTTGACGATAAAAAAACTATATTTTTCTTTCCAAAACTGGCGTTTTTGATGATGAAAGGTGCCGTTTTTGTTGCGTTTATTTGGCGTTTTTTGTTGAAAAAAGTGGCAGTTTTTTTCAAAATAACTGCCAAAAAAACTCTCAGCCCTCACCTAACACCCCTCACCACTTCCCAATCAGGTTATAATATGCGCGTTTTTGGCTGAAAATCCTGCAGTGGTTTTTTAACATTTCGGACGCTCGTTGCCCGATGTTTTTTTCTCGAACTTGATGAGCAGCAGTCCGATGGCTGTCCAGATCAGTTCGCGCATTCTGACGATGAGGGCGACGAAGATGCCTGCCGACGCCGTCATGCCGAGTCCGTCTACCGACATGAGGAAGCCGCCTTCGCGGCCGCCCAGTTGCAAGGGCATGAAGAAGAGCATGTTGGCAAAGAGCGATGTGAACGCCAGGATGAGAACGCACTGGAAGTAGTTGACCGAAGGCATGAGCACCAGCAGGCAGAACATGATTTCGAGCGACGACGCAAAGCGGCACCCCAGTTCGAGCAATACGGCCCCGAGGAAGGTGCGCGGGTTCTGGTTGTGCAGCGCAGCTATCTGCACGTCGATGGTGTTGAGCTGTTCCTGATGTGTCTCTATGAAGTTGCGAGCCCATCGCTTAGCCCCCGGTATGTGCCGCAGTATTCTCATCAGCTGATTGGCCAGTCCCTTCTTGTATCCCTTGAGAAAGAACCAGATGGCCACTATGCAGAACACGGCAACAGCCAGAAGCAGCGTGCCCATGAAAGCGTTGAGGGGCTGCGTGGCCACATAGATGGCGACGCTGAGGAGCCAGAACCAGAGGTGGCTGAAGATGTGGGTCATCACGTAGAGTATGACCGACGACGATGCCCTTTCGGTGCCTATCTTTGGCGACAGCGACATGATGCGGTAGGGCTCGCCGCCCATCAATCCACCTGGTGTGGCATAGTTGAGCGCGAAGGCCGAGATGGTGATTTTGTAGAGCCACCAGAAGGATATGCGCGAGGTGGCTGTCGTCGAGGCTTGCGGTGCGGAACTCCTGATGATGATGTACCAGGCAGCGGTGTTGAACATGTAGAGCACAGCCCACAGTGCCACAACCGCAAAGAACCAATAGCCGGCATGTTGCAGTCCGGCCCACACTTCCTTGAAGTCCAGCTGCGTCACCATGACCGCCAGTACAATGAGGCCAAAGGCGAAGAATGCGTTCTGGTATTTCTTTTTCATTGCAGAATGAGGCGTGGTGCCGCGGAATGCCACAGCACCACGGAACCTTTCGCGGGGAGAATTATTCGGCGGGCTTGTTCTCGTGTTTCTTTGGAATAGCGAATCTCACCTTCTCGCTCTCGTCGCGTTTCTCGTGGTAGAGCTTGGGCAGCGGGTCCTTCAGCGGCTCGTCGTAGTTGGCGCGGTTGCGTGCGATGTCTATAGCCGTGTAGATGGCCTGACGGAAGGCTGCCTCGTCGGCTGTTCCCTTACCGGCAGTCTCTGCTGCAGGCACGCTGTCGGGAGCGGTGCAGATGACGGGCAGGCCGGCGATGAACCTGATGCCGTTTCCCAGGTCGAGTGCGCGGAACGGCGTAGAGCCTTGCTGCTGATACATGGCGAGCACGCCGTCGAAAGCCTCGTAGAGACCGTTGCCGAAGAAGTCGTCGGCGGCGAAGGGACCGAACGCCTGCATGCCCTTTTTCTCCTGCTCGATGATGGCTGGTCTGATGCTCTCTTTCTCTTCCTGTCCTTCTGTCTCCGACGGATTAAGGGCAAGTACGGCAATGCGTGGGTTGGAAATGCGGAAGTCGCGTTTCAGTGTCAGGTGCATGGTGGCAATCTTTTCGGCCACCAGTTCCTTCGTGATGGTCTTGGCAACGTCCTTCATTGGCAGCGCCTCGGTGACGGTTCCGATGCGCAGACTGTCGTTCACGAGGATGGTCATGCCATGCTTTCCGTTGCCCGCAGCCTTTTCCAGCATGGGCAGCAGTTCCTTTGCGGCAGAGGCATTTGCCATGGGTGCCGCCACCAAGGCGTCGTAGCAGTCCTTGTCAAAGTCCTCGACAGCCTTCGCCAGGGCCTTGATGGCGGCCTTGGCCGATTCCGCATTAGGCTGTCCCATTTCAATTTTCACCTCCTCGTCGTAGGTGGCAAGCATGTTTACCCTTCCCTCTTTCACCTCGGCAGCGTTGCCTACGATGGTGAAGATGGCCTGCATGTTGAGCACGTTGCGATGGTAGGCAGCGGCCTTGGGCGAGCCGTACACGACGGGTGTACACAGCTCAAGCATGGTGGGCTCGGCGAAGGTTTTAAAGATCAGTTCATATCCGACACCGTTCGTGTCTCCGTGAGTGATGGCCACTCTTACTTTACGATTCTCCATGTCAATTGATATTTTATTGGGTTATTGTAAATGTCTGCAAGGCAGCTTCGAGCTGTCTCATCAGGTTGCGCTTGCGCTGTTCGGGGGCGTAGACGAATGCTTCGGCCACCACGATGCGGTGGCGGGCCGAGTCGGCCATGGCCCTCATGGTGAAAGGTCCGCCCATCATGTCGCCCCTCATCTCCCACAGTCCGCTCACAATCAGCTGGTTTCCGTGGCGCGAAACGTCTGTCGGGCTCGCTGCCGTCTGCATGTACATGCCCGGTTGTTCGCCTGGCAGGTTCGCTCGCATGATGCTGTCGCGTCGTGAAATCATGACCGACGGGTCGAGCGAAAGGCCGTCGTAGCTGTAGAGGCAGATGTTGCGCATGGCCTGCGGCGCGTTGTTCGAGAGCCAGAGGAATCTGTTCCCGCGCTTGGTGTGGCTGAGCTCTGCCGGCACCATCAGCGACAGGTGGAACATGCTGTCTGCCATCTGCTCGCCCAGACTGTTGCGGTTGTGCGCGAGCCGTTCCTTTTCTGCCGTCATTTCGTGGTTTGTAAGCAGCTGGCGCAGGTGGTTTGCGGTCTTTGGGTTCATGTCGTTCGTCAGGCGTTGTGCCGAGGGCGTGGCGATGTGCACGATGAGTTGCGGCCGGGCGTACACGTTTTTCTCGTACCTGACGGTGGTCTTCGCATAGCGCGAACTGTCGGTCTCCACCACCACGATGGCACGCGCGCGCCGGGTGGAAGGCGACAGGCGTTGGCTGGCACTGATAGCTACGTCGAACTGCGGCTCCGTCTGTGGCAGTGCGGTGCAAGGCACGCTGAGCAGGCACTCAACGAGTCTGGCCGCTGAGGTGTCGTTGGCCGTGAGCAGCACTTCGTAAGGCCGGCCGCTGCTGTCGGGTAGCGTGGGTGGCTGGCCTTTGTTGTTGCATCCTTGCATCACGATGGCCATCACGACGAGCACAAGCCCTTTGCGCAGCAGTCCCCACTTCATGACGCTCCCTTCTCTTCACGTTGTTCGCGTGCTGTTGAGAGCAGTCCGCAGGCGGCGAAGATGTCTTGTCCACGCGAAGCACGAATGGTGGTGAACACCCCGTGCTGTGTCAGGTAGTCGCGCAGGCGTTGCATGGTGGCCTCGTCGGCACCTTTGAGCGGCACGTCTGGTATCTGGTGGAAGCGAATGAGGTTGACGCGGCATTCCAGTCCGGCCAGCAACCGCACGATGGCTTTCGCATGCGCAGGTGTGTCGTTGAGTCCTCCGAAGACGATATACTCGAACGACAGCCTCCGCTGGTGCGTGAAGTCATACTGACGCATCAGTTCCACCACCTCCTCGATGCCCATGCCTCTCTCTGCGGGCATCAGCGTGGCGCGCTGGGCGGGCAGCGGCGAGTGCATGCTGATGGCCACATGGCACTGGCTCTCGTCGAGAAACCTTTTCAGCTTGTTCTTGATGCCCACCGAGCTGACGGTGATGCGCTTGGGGCTCCATGCCAGTCCCCAGGGGGCAGTGAGCACCTCTGTGGCCCTCATCACGGCGTCGAGGTTGTCCATGGGCTCTCCTTGTCCCATGAAAACAATGTTTGTGAGCTGCTCGCGTTCGGGCAATGCGAATATCTGGTTCAGGATATCGGCGGCCGTCAGGTTGCCCTCGAAGCCCTGCTTTCCGGTCTGACAGAACAGGCAGTTCATCTTGCATCCCACCTGACACGACACGCACAGGGTGGCTCTTTCGCCGTCGGGAATGAACACCGTTTCCACGGCCTTGCCGCTGGCTACGGGGAACAGGTACTTGACAGTGCCGTCTATGCTGCGCTGACATAGTATGGGAGGCATGATGCCCACGGTATATTGCTGCTTCAGTCGTTCACGGTTCTGCTTCGAGATGTTCGTCATCTGGTCGATGTCCTTGGCGTTCTTCTCGTAGATCCACTTCGCCATCTGCGAGCCGGTAAAGGCAGGCATGCCCAGCTCGAGCGCCACCTGGCGCAGCTCGTCGGGCGTGAGTCCCATCAGAATACCCTTTGTTTCTTCCATGCGTTGTTTCTTTAACCTCCAGTCGTTCGGCCTTTTTGCCATGACAAGGAATGGGGTTCATCCCATCCGTCGCCTGAAAAGCCCGCTGCAAAGTTACGAAAAAAGGTTGTAACAAACGAGCAATTTTCGAAGATTAACGCAGAAAGCACGTAAATAAAGGGCAAGACGGGGAATAATGGGGAGTTTAGGAACGAGGTAAAAATGCAACTTGATGCGGATTGGTGCAAGAGTTAGGTCTCTAAATCGGACTCGGCCATGCCGCTTGCCAGAGCAAGAACCCGTTTGAGCCTTGTCTGACAGTTAAACTTTTCTAATTTCGAGGGTACGGAAAAGGCAGAATGACGTAGTTCAAACTGACAGGTTTTCGACTCAACAATCTGCAATGAATTGCCGAAAAAACATCTCAGAAAAAGGTATTATATTTGCAGCCTGAAGCTAAAAAGAAATTAGAAATGAGAAGTACACTCAGCTGCCAGTGTCAAACTGGTATGATGCAATCGGTGACCCGACAGTAGCAGACGCTGTGCTTGACCGCATCGTGCACACGGCACATCAGATAGAACTTACTGGTGAGAGCGTACGCAAAATCAATGCAGCCAAGGCAGGCAAGTAAGGCGAAATAAAAAAGACCCCACCGGCCAGGGCTCTTAGGGGGTCAAAATAAAAACGTTTTCGGGGGTCAAACGCGCGCGGCTTTTCCAGGTGCAAAGGTACATAATAATTTCCTTTTTGCCAATTGGTGTCATATACTTTTTTCAAGTTTATTGAGATAGTTATTTTTATAGGGATACAAACTACTCTGTTCGGTCACTCCGACGAACAGAATCCTGTCTGCCATTTCACATACGTATCTGTTCCTTATCATTGCTGTTGCTTTTGATTGGCGGACGGCATTGCAGACAGAGATAATCAATAGACGGTTCTGGGCTAACGGCTCTTTTAATTCATCGGGAATAACCTTATATATCCTTCGTGCAAGCACAATGATAATGGGCTGACTGCCCTTCAGCAGGAAGTGAAGCACGTCTTGCTCCAACTTGCTACTGAAACCGCTTACCACACACTCCCCTCGATTGCGCATCTCTGTTGCCCAGTCATACACTTGCAGCACCGTTTCCGAAGAGATGGTGCTTGATGCCAAGAATGCAGTCTTCCTCAGTTTCAACAGTTCCTGATTGCCAAGATATTCTACTGTCATTGTCTCTCAATTTTTAGGATTTCTTCTAATCTGTTCTTCAATCCATATATCAAGTACATCCCTTGAGTATCACCTTGAGTATCACCTTGAGTATCACCTTGAGTGCCGCCTTGAGTGCCATCCACAGTTGAATGCATAGTCACTTCAACTGATTACCATAAATGAATCAATACCTTGCTCATGTCATTTTCTTTTTAGGAACTTACAAAACTCAACAAGGCTACGCTGAATAACACTACCAACCTGTAACTGCTCTTTATATAGAGCCACCATCGTAGGCGACATGCTGCGATTCAGAGCATAGCGTACAACTTCCATGTCAGCCTCTTTGCAGAGAATGATGCCAATGCTTGGGTTCTCATTCGAGCGTCGTTCTTCTTGATCCAAAGCCTCTAAATAGAACTCCAACTGCCCCAAATCCTTTGGATGGAATTCGGTAGTCTTCAGCTCAATGGCAATCATACATTGCAGTAACCTGTGATAAAACAGCAAATCCACCTTAAACGTTTTGCTGCCAACCGTCACTCGGTGTTCATCGTCTATAAACAAGAAGTCCTTGCCCAT
>OCTW011616116.1_pt1 | contig 27322 bp, 25 predicted proteins | sample 1539671 | NCBI WGS metagenome assembly OCTW01 (sample SAMN02144230, study PRJEB22623) | gut metagenome | biome: sheep rumen | host: Ovis aries | place: New Zealand | reverse complement strand
GCATGTAAATCAATACCAATGTAAAATTGATGATGGTTCTTATAGAATCTCATTAAGGTTCCTCCTTCGTTTAATTAGGATATCATGTTTTAACATGATAAGCCTCGAGGGCCTTAATGATTTTCACGGATTTGGAAACAGCTAACGCTGTTTCTTTAATATGATTTTGCGTTAGCAAAATCCAAATCCGTGTGGCGTTATTAATTTTTTATGCCGATAATTTTAATGTGAAAAAACATATAATATTATCTTTAACGTTTATTTTTTCAACATTTTTATTCGCTGAAACTCTTCCTTCAAAACTTCTTGGCATTTGGGAAGCAAAAGATCGTTATGTTTTTTTTGAACAGAATGACGAAGAAGAGCCGGAAATTGTAATTGTTCTTAAGACCTATTATGGCTGGTATCTGGACAGGGCCGCTGAACCTGCTTCTTATGCTGAAAAAGAGGCCCGTACACGAAATATAGCCACTCCGCGTAACGCAGAACATATTAAGCTTCAGAATATGAATATAAATGAAACGGCCAATTCTCTTTATGGTTCTCTTGATCTTGTTTATTCATCCTGGCAAAAAAATCAGATTCCATTTTTACTCCTCGATAATTCAATATATTTAAAATATTTTGTGCTTGATATTAGAGAGCTTAATGAGGAAAGCGGAAGCCTTACAGATTCTCTTAATCAAAATTCCTATAAGTTTTACCGGGGAATTGCTCCAAGCCAGGGCTTTATGCTGAGTACACAGTACCTTCCTAAAGACATTACCGGCTATATTATAGACGGTGAAAAGCTTTATGATGTCCGCTACTGGCAGACTGATATGGATTATTCAAGTGATTATATAACTTTTACTTATAAAGATGATTCTTACGAGATTCCAAAGCACCTTCGTTCCTGTGAGACAAATTACTCCTGTGTTTCAGGCCGAAGTAAAAAAGTTCGTAATACTGTAATGCCTTTTGTTTACAAAGAAGATGATTTTATTTTTAATGATGAAAAGAATGTTTTTACAAAAAAAGAAGAACCTTATCTTAAACAGCTTGCAGATAAAGATACCTTTGAAGAATTAATTCAAATCATAAAAGAAGCTAATTCCCGCCGAAAACCAGAGCCTCCGGCCTTATTTCCTGAAAGTAATTTAGACTGGCACTGGGATTTAATTGATATGCTGGAAAAAGATAATCAGCTGATACAGGAAGTTAGAGAGCGGCAGAAAGCCTTCGGTCCACGCGGAAAAGACCGCGGAAAATAATTATTTATTGCGGGCGGCCTTTTTCTCTAAAATTACATATAATCTTTCAAGTCTCGGTACATTGTAGCGGAGAATCATCAATGGAAAAATACTGAGAATGGAATTTGTAATTGCGGCCGGAAGAATAAAACGAATCGCAATATAATCAGGGAAGAAGAAAAGTAGAACAAAGCCTAAAAGAAAATTCCATAAGTGAACCTGAACACCATAATTACACTCCATAATAAAGCGTGCAATATAAGCAGGGTCGTTAGGGTCGGCTACCTTTTTTTTACTGAAGCTTGTAAACATTCCAAGCTCAAGAATATGATCCTTCCAGAATTTAATTCCAAGATGTTCGTAAATCTTACATTCAGTTTTACTTACATGATGGAATTTTACATCTCTTGTGAACCATTTATTTGGCAGTGCATGACGAATAATAGTTGCTGAAATACCGTCCCAGGCAACAATTAAAAAAGGAAGCATTAAATCAAGAAGGAGAACCTTTACAAGCGACATATCCATTGGAAACCAGAAATAATTACCCAAAAAAACAAGAAGCATTGCAATTCCAATTGTCAGAATGTAAAAAAGCATAATTCCTCCTGAATGAACTTAATTATTGCCCTCTGAGTCGCAGGAATAGGTGAGTGGAATACCGTATACTTTTTCGTACACTTCCTTCCACATTGCATAGTTTTTATCCTTAAGATATTCCATGTTTTCTTTTACAGTCTTATTTTCATCCGGGTAAATTGCCGGCAGAAAGTGAAGTGTGTATTCCTGAATCGGAAAGCCGTCTCCGCCGATTTTGTCCGAATCATTCATTGTTATAAAAATTGGAAGAACCGGAACCTTGCTTTCAGCGGCGAACTTAAAGGCACCCGCAGTAAGAGGACGCGGCTTTCTGTAATTCCACCACATGCCCTGTTCTGCATAAACAAGAACTTTTTCACCACGCTCGAGCAAAACCTTCATAGCGGTCATAAAGTTTTTCATTGTTGAAAAGTTTGCGCTGAGAGGAAGGGTATTACAATGGCGGAAGAAAAAGCCGTAAAGGCCAGGAAAGTTTGTATAGTTTCCTTCGCGGATTACCTTATACAAAACCTGTCCGCCAGGTCTGTACATGTAAGGGAACAAGGCATAATGAATTGCGAAATTATCAAAGGCATTAAAATGATTACAGGTAAGAATTGCACCACTGTTTTTTATAGCCTCGTAGTTCTCAATTCCTTCAATGTCTTTAATAATCATCTGGCCGTTTTTTACCAGTTTTTTAATAAAGCGTTTTGCACCAATGTTTACAAAGAAGGTTGCAATTTTATTTTTGAGTTTTTTATTCAGATAATCAACCTTATCCGGAGTAAGCGGAATTGTAGGGGGATCTTCTTCTACATCCTTTGTAAACCAGCCTTTTTTTTCGTATTCGTCAATACGAGCAAGAACTTCGAGTCTTCCTTTGTCTTTTTCAATCATTTCTTTCGCCTGTAGGGTCTGATATTTATAAGCTTTCTAAGCTTGAAGAAGCGGGTTAAAAATGAGAGGAAATTAGCAAGAAGACCTTTCTTTCCATCGGTTTTTGCGTAGTTGTTAGGATCATCTGCATCTTCCTGGGCCATCTTCATAAGATTTTCCATAAGCAGCTTGTCTTTTGCTTCATCTTCGGCGGTTCTGGAATCACGCATTTGAATCAGTTTGTCATAAAAATCTGTCATCTTTGCATACTTCCAGAAATATTCTTCATAAAGAACATTTTTGTATTTCCATGGACGCCAGGTGATTTTCCAGTGAATTATTTTGAGGTCTTTATCATCAAAATCATCATTTTTATATGAAGTTTTATTCCAGCCAAGATTGATTTTCTTTACGTTTCCTTTACAAAGAACATTAAGATAATCTTCATCCTGAACAACACGGAAGGTATAGCGGTTAAGCAGGTCAACAAAGCGTTCCGCAATCAGTTTGTTTCGCCAGCGGCGGCAGTTGATAAGCAGGATTCCCGCATTAAAATATTCTTTTCGATTAATTCCATCTGCCTGTTCTACATAGTTACCGAAAACATCGTAGGTTTGCATAACCTCTTCGGTCGCGGCACCAACAAAGTAGCCGTGAATCTGTGTATTATAAAGCTGACTCACATCGGCAATCACTGTAATATCACAATCAAGATATAAAACCTTATTATACTGAGGAAAAAGATTTGGAATGAAAATTCTGTAATAGGTTTCCTTTGAGTAATAATCCCTCAAATGGAACATGTTTTGAATTTTATCAAGCTCTTTTGCAAGAGATATAAATTCAATGCTGGAATTTTCTGTCTGATGCTTAAGTATAGAATCTATGTTTTCCTGCTTCAGGTGTGTTGTCAGAACAAAAATCCTGTAAAAATTATTTTTGGAAGCATTGTCCAGTAGGGAAGTTATGGCAACAGCAAGAAGGGGTACATAATTATCATCTGTTGCAAAACAAATTGGTATTTCCTGATTATATTTCTTATTATCCATAACATTTTGATTTTATTTTATATAAAGTGATTAGTCAATCTTTATGTCACTTTCATAACAGGAGTTTAAATATATAGAATAAAATCGCATTTTATGTCATAATAAGTGGATTATAAATAACATACATATAAGGACAAATAAATGAGCTTTAAACCGGTTGATCCAAAAGTTGACTTCCCAAAACAGGAAGAAGAAGTATTAAAATTCTGGCAGGATAATGACATCTTCAAAAAGTCAGTTAGCCAGAGAGAAGGGGCAGAGGACTTCGTATTCTATGACGGCCCTCCGTTTGCTACAGGTCTCCCACACTTCGGACATTTCATTCCATCAACCATTAAAGATATTATTCCACGCTATCAGACAATGAAGGGAAAACGCGTTGAGCGCCGTTTCGGCTGGGACTGTCACGGTCTTCCTGTTGAAAACCTTATTGAAAAAGAGCTTGGATTAAACTCTAAGCACGAAATTGAAGCTCTGGGTATCGACAAGTTTAACGATGCCTGCCGTGCTTCTGTTTTGAAGTATACTTCTGAGTGGCGCACTACAATTACCCGTATGGGCCGCTGGGTTGATTTTGATAACGACTACAAGACAATGAATCCTGAGTTCATGGAGTCTATCTGGTGGGTTGCAAAAACTCTCTGGGATAAGGGCCTCATCTACGAAGGAAAATATATTCTTCCTTACTGCCCACGCTGTTCTACAGTTCTTTCTACTCACGAGCTTGCTCAGGGCTATAAGGATGTTCAGGATCAGACTGTAACTGTCCGCTTTAAGATTACTAAGGCACCGGCCGGAGTAAACGACCCTGATATGGCAAATGGAAAAACTTACTTCCTGGCCTGGACAACAACTCCATGGACCTTGCCTTCAAACCTCGGTCTTTGTATGGGTCCTGATATTGATTATGTAAAGATTCTTGATAAGGAAAGCGGAGACTACTACATTTTCGCAGAAGCCCGCCTGTCTGCTTACTATAAAGACGAATCCGGCTACGAAATCATCTACCGCCATAAGGGTGCTGATTTTATTGATGCTGAATATGAGCCACTCTTCCCTTATTTTGCAAATCTTAAAGATCCAAAAGCCTGCGAAGAAATGAGCGGCCAGAAGTGCGAAAAGGGTGCTTTCCGCATGTTCAATGCAGCTTACGTTTCTACAGAAGACGGTACAGGTATTGTTCATATTGCTCCTGCATTCGGTGAAGAAGATAACAAGGTATTCCGTGGTTCTGGTGTTCCAAACGTTGAGCCAATCGACGCAGAATGTAAGTTTACAAAAGAAGTTCCAGACTATCAGGGCCTTTTTGTAAAGGATGCTGATAAAGATATTATGAAGCGCCTTAAGGACGAGGGTAAGCTTGTAAAACGTGATTCTATCGTTCACTCATACCCACACTGCTGGCGCTGTGGTTCTCCTTTGATTTACCGCGGTATCGGAAGCTGGTTCGTAAAGGTTGCTGATTATCATGATGTTCTTCTCCGTGCAAACAGCAAAATCAACTGGCAGCCTGCACATATTAAGGAAGGCCGCTTTGGTAAGTGGCTGGCCGGAGCCCGCGACTGGGCTGTAAGCCGTAACCGCTACTGGGGTAACCCGATTCCAATCTGGCGCTGTGATGACCCAGACTGTAAGCACACTCTCTGTGTAGGAAGCCGCCAGGAGCTTAAGGACCTCAGCGGAACTTACCCCGATGATCTTCACAAGCAGTATGTTGATAAAATTACTTTCAAGTGTCCTAAATGCGGTAAAGGCACAATGCGCCGTATTCCGGAAGTATTTGACTGCTGGTTTGAATCAGGCTCAATGCCTTACGCTCAGGTACATTATCCGTTTGAAAATAAAGAGAAGTTCGAAAAGAACTTCCCTGCAAACTTCATTTCAGAAGGTCTGGATCAGACCCGCGGATGGTTCTATACACTTACAGTTCTTGCAGCCCAGCTCTTTGACAAGCCTGCATTCGAAAACTGTATCGTAAACGGAATCGTACTCGCAGAAGACGGACGAAAGATGTCTAAGTCCCTCCGCAACTATACAGACCCTGTTGAAGCAATCAACAAGTTTGGTGCAGATGCAATCCGTCTCTTCCTTATGCACTCGGCTGTAGTTAAGGCAGACGAAATCCGCTACTCAGACGCCGGTGTTCGCGACGTTCTTAAGTCTATCATCATCCCATGGTGGAACTCTTATTCCTTCTTTGTAACTTATGCAAATATCGATAAGGCTTCCCCTACAGGACACCTTTTTGATAACAAGACCCCGTCAAATCCTCTTGATGCATGGCTTTTGTCTATCACTCAGAATCTTATTAAAGAAGTTTCTTCTGCCCTGGATGCTTACGACTTGTCTGGTTCTATTGACCCGATTGTAAAATTCATTGATGAGCTTAATAACTGGTATATCCGCCGCAGCCGCCGCCGCTTCTGGAAATCAGAAAACGACAGTGACAAGGCAGAAGCTTACGAGGCACTTTATATTGCCCTTAAGACTCTTGCAACTGTTGCAGCTCCATTTGTTCCATTTATTACAGAAGAAATGTATCAGAACCTCAAGCTAGACAGCGATAAGGAATCTGTTCACCTCTGTGACTATCCTGTACCAAACAAGGCATGGATTAACGAAGAGCTTGAGTTCAAGATGGCAACCGTACAGAAGGCCGTTTCTATGGGACACAGCCTGCGCAATCAGTTCAACCTCAAGAACCGCCAGCCGCTTGCAAGCGTGGCTCTCGTAACACGTAATCCAAGTGAAAAGACTGTATTGTCAGAAATGCAGGATACAATTGCAGAAGAACTTAACGTAAAGAAGGTCGAATTCCACGACCGTGAAGACGAGCTTGTTGAGTACAAGGCAAAGGCAAATTTCAAGGTGCTTGGTAAGGAACTTGGACCTCTTATGAAGCAGGCCGCAGGAATTATCGCAGGTCTTACAAGTGAGCAGATTCAGTCTATCCTCGACGGAACAAAGCTCAGCATCGATGTTGCAGGAAAGACTGTAGAACTCGACGAAGAAAAGGTTCTTGTAGAACGCTTTGAAAAGGATGACCTTAAGGTTCTCAATGACGGTACTCTTACTGTCGGTCTTGATTCTAAAATTACAGACGAACTCAAAAAAGAAGGTTATGTTCGTGACCTTATCCGCGGTATTCAGAACCAGCGTAAGGAAAACGGCTACAACGTAACCGACAGAATTAATCTTGAGCTTGGCGGAGATGCCGACCTGGAAGCAGCTTTCAAGATGTTTGCAGACTTTATTTCAGGCGAAACTCTTGCCGCAAAGGCAAGCTGGAATGCAGGTCTTACAGGTGCATACGAAGTTGAAGCTGATGATAAAAAATGGAGTTTCAAGATTGAAAAAGCATAATTTATACTGGCTAACAGTTTTATTTGTGCTCCTTCTTGCAGGCTGTAAATCTGCACCTGCGGGAAGGCCAGTTGACCCGCTTGAACTGATTGATAATCAGTCTTCTTTTTACCTTGCAGTTCCTAAAGCCGCAGACAATGTTCTTATTGAACGAATAATAACCGGCTTTTATGAAGGAGCTTCGGAAGCAGATGCAAAGATGATTGCGGACCGTGTAAACAAGGTTTACTGTGGTCTTAATCGTTCCCGCCAGGGTACAGAAATTCAGGCTTCAATTGATGGAAATATTCCTTCAAGCCTTATTCCAAAAGTTTTAAGCGAAAAAAAAGGCTGGATAGTTTCCGATTACAGCCCTGAAGGAAGTGCCTCAAAATATAAAATTTACAGCGGACCTGTTGAAATGACTTTCCCTTCAGCAAAAATTGCCTGTATAGGTCGTGACCTTGAAGGAATGCTTACAAAATATGACAGGCTTTCAGTTCTTCCCGCAGATGATTCTACGGAGCTTTATTCAGACCTGGAGGAAGATCTTACTTCATATCTGAAGGGTGCAGAAAATGAAATACGCTTTTTTGCAAACAAACCTCAGTCCTTCCTCACAATTCTTACAGGTGCTCAGCTTGACCTTAAATTAATTGATGTAAAAGGCAGCTTTAGAACTGATCCTAAACATCCTAATCAGTATTTACTGGATCTTGATTTCCGTTTTAAAAACGGAACCTTCCTGAAGGCCGGTAAAACACTGCTGGTTCTTGCCTTTGGCCTTACAAACTCGCAGGAAGAAATAATTGGAGACAGCGAGCTTTTAATTCATGATATTAGAATAGACAAACAGCAGCTTTATAAACTGCTTTCATTATAGGGGGAAATTATGGCAGAAAACAATAAGATTATTCTTAAGGCAGAAGATTTGGATGGTTATCTTACATCAGAAGATATGACAGATCTTAAGAATCTTGAAGTAATGTTCAAGGATACAATGAAGGCTTTTGAACCAAAGGATGAAGCAAAGATTATTGAAGGTTATGACAAGCTTGGTCATGAAATGCAGAAGATTTGTGCTAAGCATCCAAATATTAAAGTTTATTCCTTTGTAACAGAAGAAGGCGCTCATGCTGAATGTTCACGCGTAATTTCAAAGCTCCGCGATGAGCGCACAGACCATCAGGAATTTATGTATTACAGCCAGCGCGCTTACGAAATGCTTTTCCGCATGGCTTATACAGACCAGCATTCAGACAAAAAAGGTCATATTCTTGTAAAGACTCCTGTAAACTTCCCGGTACAGAACTATGCAGTTCATAAAATTCCAGACATCGACCATAAAATTGAAAACACTGTAATGTGTGTAATGCTCCGCGGTGCTCTTCTTCCATCTATGATTATGTCAAAGGAAATCCAGGAGTACTCAAGCCACGGCTACAAAACTCCGTTTGCTCTTTTCAAAATCAGCCGCAATGATACAAAGAACGAAGCCGATATGGAATATATCATGGATTTGAATAAATCCTTCTTCAACCTCGAACAGCTCGACGGAAAGGATTTGATTTTTGCAGACCCTATGAACGCTACAGGTGGTTCTCTTGTTACTGTTGTAAAGTATCTTCAGAGTCAGGGTGTAAAACCAAAATCAATTTCCTTCTTTAATACAATTTCAACTCTTAAGGGAAGTATTCGCGTAACCCGTGCTCTTGAAAACTGTACCTGCTATACTCTCTGGATGGATCCTGTAATGAACGAGAAGGCTTATATTATGCCGGGTCTCGGTGATGCCGGTGATCGTCTTAACGGCTGCGATACAAAGGACGCTCCTCGTAACATCATTCAGCTTATTGCGGATTACGGTCACAATATTTCAGGCTTGTATAAATCTCAGCTTTATGAAATTGAAAAGATTGTACTCGGCTAAAAAATCACTTGCTGCAGGTCTGCTTGCAGTAAGTCTTTCTCTTTTTTCATTTTCCTCCTGTGAAAGTACTGAGCTTACTGTTCCTGTACCGGGGCAGGGGGCTGTCAAAACAAGAAATATTTATACAGAGTACTATATTCTGGGTGATTCATATTTTAAACTCGAAGATTACAAAAAGGCGGCAGAAAATTACGAGCTCGCAATGAAAAAAAAGGACCAGTACTGGGCTGCCTACTATAAACTTGCAAAATGCTACGTCTATACTTCTGAATGGAACAAAGCACTTCCAATGTACAGAAAGATTCTTGAAAGAGATCCTGAAAATGCTTCCTTAAAAGCAAGCCTTGCTTACATTTATTCAATGCAGGGAGACTTCAAGAAATCTGTGAGTATATATGAAGAATTACTTGAAGCCCAGCCAGATAATCAGGAATATCTGGAAAATTATCTTGCGGTACTTGCGGCAGACAATAAAAGGTTTGAAAAGAAAAATGCTGATAAATATTTGCAGGCATACGAAAGCTTAAAAACTAATTATCCGGAAAACAAAAATCTTAAAACCTTCGAAGAAAAATACAAGGATTTAATGAAGATTGAAGATGAAGAGGAAAGTGGAGAGTCCGAAGAAAAATCAGAGGGTTCAGAAACTCAGTCTTAATTACCTTCGAGCAGCTGGCGGTATTTTTCAGAGTCTACACGGAAGGCAATAATCGGTGAACTGTCGTCCGAATGTTCTATTGCCTGTTCTGCTTCAAGTATGAGACGGTCTCCGCTTACCATTCTTATTGAACGCGAAGATATACCGATTCTACAATTCTTAGAATTAATAATATTACAGATATCGGCGTATAACTTATCAGAAAGCTTTAAGGCTTCATCTACATTCATGCTGATTTTAATTGCAAGAATACAATCCTCTTTATATTCAAAAAGAAGATCCTTAAACTGAAATTGTATAGCAAGATAGCTGCATACGTTTTTGAAAAGCTCGCTTGTTTTTTCAATGCCTTTAAGCTGGAAAATAAAAAGCGAAAGATCTATTTCAGAAGCGATTGCGCGTTCAATTTCATTATTAAGTCTGCTTGCAAGATAAGATTCCCAGCCTATTCCTGTATCTGGATTGTAGAGACCAGATGGTTTGTCTGCTTCGTCAGTCTGTTTAATTTCAAGCGGTGCAGGTTTTTCTTCGTCTACAGGAAGCTTTGCTTTTTCTGCGGCAGGCTTTTCTTCTGAAGCAGCAAGTGCTTCATCTGTTAGAGGTTCTGCAAGAATCGCATTTACTTCTTCTGGGGTAACCTCTGTATGTTTTTCTTCTTCTTCAAAATCGCTATTATCATGAATTGAGCTGCTTTCTTCTTCTGCTTCATTTTCCGTTTCACTCACAGCTTCACCAGCTTCAGCAGCTTCATCTGAATTTTCAACTTTATCAGTTTCATCAGCATCTTCTGTTTCTTTGCCGGATGCTTCTTCGTTCTCAATAATTTCTTCGTCGGAAAGGTCATCAGCTGAATCTTCTTCAAGACTTATTACATCTGACGAATTATCAGTTAAATTAAGATAAATAATCATAATAATTGTGATTATTGTAATAATCAGAATCATTAAAAAAGAAACTCTTGCAAAATAAAAAATTGAATCTGGTCTGATTAAATAAATATTACAATCAATTGAAACTGCCTGTTTATTTATTGAAAAGCTGCTGGTAAAGTTTTTAGTAAGCTTTGAGACAGTTTCTTCTTTGCTTTTTCCGGTAGGGTATAGCACAACAGTTTCGTTATTGCGGCGAACCTGAATAAAAGAATAGGCTCCTGTATCTCCTACGGCACTTTTTATACCGCTTGCAAAAGAAGAGGTGTTTTCAGAATAGTTATTGCTTAATACGCGGATGTTGCTTACAAGCTCTGTATATTTTGTTTCTGATTTTTCAAGATTAGTTTTGTATTCATTATAAAGATTGAAGGCGAAAAAGCCTGTCGCAAAAAGAAAAACAGCTGATGCAAAAAATGTGTAAATAACGATAAATCGATTTTTCATATCATATATTATAACTTACAATAGACTCTAAAGCAAGTTTTAGTAAATCCTTATAATTAATATCTTTATATTTAATATTATTGCGAAGCCAGGCTACATAGGGGAGTAAAAAGATTTCAGCATCTTCAATTGAAGATGTTTTCAGTTTATTAAAAAAGGGCTTGAGAGAGAAGAACGAAGGTGAAAAAGAGTTTTTATCGTAAGCAAGAGAAGCAGCCCCTGCGGAGTTTTGTAATTTATAAATATCACCTTCTCTTGTAAAGCTTATATTTTTTTCTTTTAGATAGGTTTCCATTGAGTTTTTATAGGCTTCCAGAATTTGTGTTGTATTTTTCTTTTGATTAAGTTTTATAAGTTCTGTACGGAACATGAGACTTGAAAAGCTTTTTTCGGCTTCGTTAGTTTTTGAAGAATTCTTATTATAAAGACTGTCCAGATAGGTTCCCTTAGTATATGCTTTTGAATTGATATAAGAAAAATCAGCACCCAAAATCAAAATATTCGTAAAGCCTGCCTCTATTGCAAGATCTAAGGCTGTAATTGTTACTGTGCCTGCTCCTGAAAAATAGTGAGGAAGAGGTGAGTTACAGCTTAAATTGATGGCTGAGGCAAGCGGGTGTCCGGAAGTAAAAAAGAAAACTTCATTTCCGCTTTTACAAATGTGGCGTGCTGCGGAAAAATTAGAAGCTAAATCAAAGGCGAAAATTGTTTTGTTATCTTTTATTTTTCTATTTATAAAATGATTATAGGAAACCGCTTGAGCATCAATTGATACAATTATATCTGGAAAAATATTTCGTTTAAGGAGAGACTGTCCTGCTGTGTCAGTTGCGATCAGGAAATAGTTATTCCGGTTTTGGCTTATTGTAGAAATTGTTTTATCAAGAGACGGTCCTGCCGCAACTATAACTGCGGTTTTATTGAGATTGTCGCTAATATGATTTTTGAAAGCTTGTGAATTGTATTGTTCGGCAAGTCTTGCATTATTTAAAATATTTGAAGTCCAGATTTTTCCAAAATGAGATTGAACAGAATAGTCTGCAGAAATAAGACCAAGTGTTTTATTTAATATTGACTTTATTTTTTCAAGCTGAGACTGGTTTTCATTAATCCAGGCTCTTTCCTCTATAATTTTTAGAGTGCCATATTTTGCAGGTAAATAATTTTGTATAAGACAGTTTTCAAATTCTTCAAGGCAGCAGAAGATAACTCGTTTAGTTTCAGCTAACATTTTAATTAAAGACAACCGCATTAAAAAATCAATATCTTCTTTATATAACTCTACGCATAATATTTTTGATTGGGAAAACTTTTCTGATAACTGTTTTAAAAAGATTCCGGAGCCTGCTCCAAGGACAAGAAAAAATCCTGCTTCTTCATTAATAGTATTTAATAAGTTTTCAGAATCCCGTTCCGGATTATAACGGGATTCCATTGTTTTACCGCTTACGAATACAGGAATTTCACTTCCGTTTTTTGCTTTTATAATTTCCTTATATATTCTCATTTAAAATATTTTCTGCCTTATCTTTTATTAATTGCCATTCATTTTCAATTTTTTCTTTTGTTTCTTTATCTCCGGGATTATGGGATAGTTTTACAAAATCCAGAGGAAATAATTGCTTTTTCAAAAGCTCTTCGTTATTCAAATCTCTTATATATTTAAGAGCGGCTTTTATATTTGTAAAAACTTGTGATGAGTTAAAAAGTGATTTCTTTTCTGCTTTTAGCTTTAATATTTCTTTTTCAAAAGAAGAAAGTTCAAGATCTTCTATCCAGCCTAAAGAATTCTTTTTTGAATCTTTATTTATTAATCTGAATACATTTCTGTTTTCAAGTTTGACAGGATTATTTATAAACCATTGTTTGTATATATCCAAACTACCGTTAGTTAGTTCAGAGCGAGTTAGTCTGGTACATTGATTATTTATGCGGTTGTCTTTAAGACGGGAATTTAATTCAAGTTCATTTGGCTGTGTATGCTGAAAACCCTTTTGTGCCGCAAGATCAAGTCCGCAAAAATATACATCTCCGGTAAAATAATTTAATGCAAAGAGAAGGGCAGTGCCGCTTACAGTTCCATTGCGAACAGCCCTTAAAGTCGGAATTCCGGCTGCTTTTAAAATTTTATTTGAAATACCATCTCCATAATCAAGAGGTAAAATTGGAAGTTCAGATAATAGACTTTTTTTTATGTAAGCTTCTGCGGGCATTGCTAAAGGTATTTTATTATTGTAAAGCTTTTTAAGATGTTCTGAGGCCCAGTAGCCTCCGTCTGTCGTCATACAAATATCAGGAATAATAGAATTTTTAAGACAAAGGCTTATTGCTGAAGAAAGACATATAATAAAAAACTTATTTTGATTTTCTATAATCGCAGGTAAAAAAGCTTTTAAGCTTGGTCCTGAAGAAATAATCAGCACGTTTTTATCCTGTGGTACTTTTAATTGTGCTGCAGTGGAAAGTCCTTTAATAAATGTACAGGAATTTAAGAACCACTTTTTTTCAAAATATTGTCTGGTTATCAATAATGTTTTTGAGCGTTCCATAGCCGCTTTTATGGAAGTCCAGACAATTTTATCTGTTTGTGCAAAAGCCTTAGAGGAAGGAGTCCAGGGATAAAAGAAAACTGTTAAAAGCTCTTCTTCAGTAAAAATAGTTTCGAGATAGGCTTCAAAATTATTGTGTTCATAATAATTTAATACAAAATCAAAATTTGAATTATATTCATTAAAAGCAGAAGAATATCTTATAACACCAAGCCTGGCGGTAGGAAATTTCTTTTTTAGAAAAAGAGTAACATATGAAAGTGCAGTTTCTGTTATAATTATAATTGAAGGTGTGTAGGGTATATTCAGATTTTCAACAAAGCGTTCAGCTTCTTTAATCGGAGCGTAGTTTGAATGAAGAAAGAAGTTTCCTGCAAGGGCTGTTTCTTCTCCATTTTTAGCTTTCTGAAAAGTTATATCCAAAATTATTCCGCCTGTAAAAAGGATTTAATCTTATCACAAGTATCGGCAGAACCAGAGAAGAAGATTTGAATCTTTTCTGCATAGGTATTCAAAACTTCTTTTAGGTTTAAAATTATATGGCGGGAAACTAATTCTGTGGAATATTCTTTATTAGTTATGAATACTGTTTTAATTATTCCTGAATCAAGTAATGTGACTGCATCTGTAAGGTTATAATAGCAGCAGAATCTGTTGAATAATTCATTCATTAAAGCTTTTTGGAAAAGGTCGAAGCTAATCTGATCATTTTTTTCTGAAGAATAAAAGCCTTTGATGGCCTGTGAAAAATCCAATTTCAATAATAAAACAACAGAATTTTCTTTAATTAAAGGATTAAGCTTATAAATATCGTTTTGATGAGAGTGATTTCTGATATTTTCAAAATCCGCGGCAATTTCTTGATTAATAGTTCCCGCACATAATAAAATTTGAGAGGCGGAATTTTTATAAACTGATAATTCAGAAAGCTTGTCCTTCAGCTGAAAAGAAAATAATTGAAGAAGCTTTGTTCTTTCGGAATCTTTGAAAAAATAAATATTTCCAGATTTACCGCAAATTCCATCCCAGAAGTCGGAGGTCGCAACTGCAGAAAAAAGAGAAGCAGCATCGAAACCTATACTGTTTGTAACGAAATATGAATTATTGTTTTTTTCGAGGAGGGCGCAAATTTTAAGAGAGTGTTTATTTATAAAATCAGAAAAAGCTAACCCTGGATTACTTTTAATTTCATCCAGGGTATTGGCGCGAGAAAGAAGTCCCATATTAAGAAAGTCCTAATTCAGAGAACAGTTTTTTATAAGTTACAAATTCATCTGACTTAGCAAATTCTACAATTTTTTCTTCAGGAAGATTTTCAAGCAGCTGATCCATGTAAAGAAGAACCGATTTAATGTCCTGCTTAAGATCTGCGTTTGCTATATTGTCAGAAGTATTTTCATCTTCTGTTTTATCAAGGTAGGCAAGATTGCTTTCTGAAAGTGTATTATCAAGATTATCAACCTCGGCGAAGGATGCGCTTGAAGAAATAGTTTCTTCCGGAGCTTCTTCAGAAGCTTCTGAGAAGCTGTCAACAGAAGAGAAGGAATCATCTTCAGCTTCTACAGAGTTTTCTTCTACTGTTTCTTCTATGTTTTCTTCGATTACAGGCTCATCACCAAGAACCTTGTCTACTGTCGGAATATCGTCTTCTATAGTTTCTTCTTCAACTACAGGCTCGTCAACAGCCTCTTCAACAGTTTCTTCTTCAACTATAGTTTCTTCAGGTGTTTCCTCAATAGCTTCTTCTGAAGAAGCATCAATATTATCAGGAAGCTCTGAAGGAAGATCAATTGTATCGATTTCGTCAGTTTCTTCTGTTATGAATTCTGAACTTGTATCATCATCAGAAGTTTCTTTTACGGAATCCATAAAATCAGATGAAGTAGATTCTACAAGCAGATCATCTTCCTTTGGAATTGAAATTTCATCAGGAAGCTCTTCATTTTCATAAAGCTCATCATTTCCATCCGGAATGAATTCATCGATTTTTGGTTCTTCAAGCTTTTCGTCTGAAGAGAAGTCAAAATCACTTGTTTCATTATCATCAAGATTGATGTCATCAAGTGAAGTATCTGTTTCATCAGAAATTGCATTTTCGATTTCTGAATCAACATCATCAGATTCTTCATCAATCTCAAACTCTGAAGGGATGATGGATTCGTCAATTACAGTATCGTCCTGCTCATCAACAATTTCTTCAACTGCTACACTGTCTGCTACAGTTTCTTCAGCTGCAGGTTCAGCAGCTACAGTTTCTTCAACTACTGGTTCAGTTACTGCTGTTTCTTCAATTTCTGGTTCAGCCGGAATTTCAACCTCTGGCTGGCTTTCTTCAGTATTTTCTTCTATAACTGCTTCGCTGCTTTCTTCTTCACCTGTGCCTTCTTCAACAGTATCGCTGAATTCAGCAGTATTCATAATGTTGTCCAGCTCATCAAAAGAAAGTGCAATTGTTTCATCTTCATCATCACCACTGAAGAAGCCGCCTTCGTCCTTTGCTTCCGGTATTTCGTCTGCTTCACTACTTGCGGCAGCGGCTATGGCAGCTCCGGCAGCAAGACCAGCAGCGCCCGCAGCAAGACCTGCGGCAGGACTTACGTTATTCTCCTGAGTTTTCATTTCCTCAAGGTTAGTCTTGAGCTTATTCATTTCATCTTTAAGATTTGAAAGCTCAGAAACAATCTGCTGTAAAAGAGAATTGTCAACAGAAGTTGTATTTTCAGAAGGTGCCGCAGCTGGAGCAGCCGGTGCTTCTGTAACATCTGATGCTTCTTCAACTGTATCAGATTTAATTTCATTAACAACAGGAGCAGTTGCGGTGCTTTCATCACCTACAGAAAGGTCGTAATCGACAATCTTTTCTTTATTTTTTGCTTCTTCTACGTCCTGTACAATTGGAGTTTCCTCCGCATTAGCATCAATTCCAAAGTCAGAAAGATCTACATCTTCTGTGTTAATATTTTCAGATGAAGCAGCAGGGGAAGGGGATGCAGTTTCTTCTGCTGTAAAGCTTGAACCAAAATCATCCATAGAAACTTCTTCTGTTTCAACTTCCTCTGTTTCTTCTGTATCATAATCAATGTCGTCATCTGAAGAAATGTCTAACGAAACATTATCTTCAGTTTCAACACTGTCGGCTGAATCATCAAAATTGATATCCATATCAAGAGGAGCTTCATCTTCGATCGGCTCACTTTCTTTTTGAGTATCTGGAGCTGAATCAAAGGAATCTCCATCCATAAAATCATCGAGAGAAAGCTCTTCTGTTTCTCCTGAAGAGGCTGCCTGTGCTGATGGTTCTGCTCCAGGCTCATAACCATTGTTACCGGCAGCAACAGATTCATCAGAGAAGCCGCCATCCATAAAGTCATCGAGAGAGATTTCTTCATCGCCTGTGCTTTCACTTGTAAAGTCTTCAGTTGAATTCTCAGTAGAAGCAAAATCATCAGTTATATCTGCTTCTTCAGTTTCGAAATCTGGTGCTTCCTCTGAGCTCTCAGACGGAATATCATTTGTGTCTGTATCAAAATCTCCCAGATCAAGGTCATCGCTTTCTGCCGGAGCATCTACCTGTTCAACTTCAAAACCGTCGGTAATATTAGCAAGCTCGTCGGTACTGAGCGTTGTATCATCTTCGCTTCCAAAATCATCAAGGGAGCCGGAATCTGCACCCTGTGGTTCTTCCTTAAACATGTCGGAAAAATCGGAGTCATCAAAATCTGGTAAATCCAATCCACCATCATCAAGATTCAGTTCATCCGATGGATCTGCAGGGGTCTCGGTATTATCGCTGTTCCCTGTTGAATTCTTTACCCAGACACCATAACTCTCAAGTTCATTTGTATTGTCATCAGATTTACTCATATAGCTCCTCTCATTCGGATAGTAATATACTCTTACTCCTTATATATCGGCAGATAAGGCCAAAAAAAATAGAAGTATTTACTATATTCTTTTTTTATTATAACACATATTTTCATTTCAGAAAACAGAAATTATTGCCGATATTAAAATTATCTATGAAACGTGCGAAGTATCTTGCAGCGGTATTTTTAGGAACCTTTGTTTATGTCCTTCTCTCTATGACTTTTGGACAGAATAGCCTCTATTGTTATAATAAAATGGAAGAACAAAAGAGGGTAATCAGCCGCCAAACTTCAGATATTCAGACTATTAACAGTGAACTTTCACTTGAGCTTGCTGCCTTACAGAATGACAGGGCTGTAATTGCTTCTTATGCCCATAAGCTTGATTATGTTAGTGATGGAGAAAAGCTTGTTAAGATAACTGGCCTTAGACCTGCACAAACCACCTTGTATAATACTGGAACTGTTTTACGCCACGAAGAACCGGAATTTATTTCAGAAAAAATCTGTAAAATAGCGGGTACATCGTTTGCGCTTTTGTTTATGCTTATTTTCTTTTTATATGATATCAGTAAAGGAAATATCGTTATCGGAAAAAATAAAAAACCGATTGTAACAGGTATTCCGGTTTATGATGTTGCTCAGATATAAGAAGAACTGACTTTCGGTCTGATTTTAGGATTGATTTTCGGACTGCCATTAATTAAGTCTTGTCCAGGTAACATTGATACTTCCTTCCTTGTAACTGTCTCCATCTGGTAAAAGAGTATCTTTAATTCCCTTAAGAGTATTATTATCTGTTAAAGCCAGAGTCCATTTAATTGGTTTCGCGGTAACTGCCGCTGTAAGAGCCGCTGTTCGGTTTAATTCAGGGTAAAAAGAAGCATTTGAGTTAGCTTTTTGTGTAATTACAACCTTTCTGTTGCCGTCTGCTCCGGAAAGCTCTACAGAAATATTCATTGAAGCTCCGTTATTAAAAATCACAAAGCCTCTGCCGCCCCTCATAATTACGATTTTATTAATGCTTTCTTCTCCGCCCCAGGTTCCGGAAAGCTCTTCTGTTGAAATTATTGAGGAGGCAGTTTCAGAGGTTGATTTTTGTGCTGAAGAGCTTATGCTGGTAGCAGAATTATCATTTTCGATCAGTTGTTTGATGGTATCTTTTAATACTTCCTTAGGTTCCATTAATATTTTATAGAAGGAATCGTAAGTTTTCTTTTTTGTATGTTCTTCATTCCGGCTTTTATCAACTACATAATAGGTTGTAATCCACTTATCCGAGTTTGTATCCTTTGTAATAAGGGTGAAAAAGGAAAGCTTGCCGTCCTGAAAGCCTGAAGAATCCGGTCTTTCTGAAAGGCTTGGTGCACTTCTTTTGTCTGAAACGGAAAAATTATTAATTTCAGAAAGCTGGGTATAATAGAGATCACTGGTCATTTTAGACATATTGGCATCAATTTCTGTTGAGACGATGCCATAGTAATCAATACTGTAAGCTTGTGCTGTTGCTGCGGTATTAATTAAATAGAGAAGGATAGTTATGATAAGCGATTTTTTTAGAAAAATCTTTTTATCCTGCAAATCAACCTCTCAATTTTCCAGAAAATTCTCTCTGGATATCACGCTGAACATCTCTGTCTTTTATAGCGGCACGCTTATCGTACATTTTTTTACCTTTACAAACACCCAAAGTAACTTTTACCCGGCCATTTTTAAGGTAAAAATCCAGGGGAATAAGGGTACAGCCTTTTTCATCAACCTTTCTTACAAGCCTTTTTATTTCTTCGGCATGTAAAAGCAGTTTTTTAGGTCTGTCCGGGTCGTGATTAAAAATGGAAGAAAAAGAATATTCAGAAATATGAAAGTTTTTTACCCAGACTTCTCCATTCCTTATTTCCGCAAAGGCGTCTGGAAAGGAGATGTTTCCGTTTTTTACCGATTTGACTTCTGTACCTTCAAGTACAATGCCGCATTCATAGGTGTCTTCAATAAAATAGTCAAATCTGGCCTTTCTGTTTTCTGCAATAATTTTTCTGCCATCCATATCTTTCTATTATAAAGGATAAAGATATTGCTTTCAAGTTATGTCTAAGTTCCAGGTCTTCAGTATTAAAAATTGAAAACCGGAAGCCCGACAATATTTAAAAAATTTGAGAAGACCATTGGTTACACGTGTTTATATAACACATGTTTTTATAACTTGTACGAAAAGCATTTTTTTGATACCTTATATTTTATAGTATAAAAAACGAGGGGAAAGATTTGAAACGTAACATCGAAGTATTTTCATATCAGTTAAAAAAAGAAAGACGACGAAGAATAATTTCTTTTATTGTTTTTTTTATCTGTCTTTATGTTTTCATCAATATAGTTATTTCCTTTTTTATTTTTCCAGTACGTCAGAATTCACTTTCTATGATTCCTGATATTCCGGAAAAATCAGTAGTAATGCTTTCTCCTCTTGCGGGTACTTATAATCGCGGTGATATAGTTTTATTGAATGCAAGAAAAGAGCCTGAAAAAAAATTCTTAAAAAGTCAGGCAGACAGATTTGTAAGATTTTTTACCGCCCAGCAGCTTTCTCTTTTTGAAAAAAATGAACTTCCATCTACTAAACCTCATTTGAGAAGAATTGTTGGACTGCCCGGTGATACGGTTTATATGAGAGATTATGTTTTATATATAAAACCGGCCGGCGAAAAGCATTTTCTGACAGAGTTCGAAATTGTAAAAGACCCTTATAATGTCACATTTTTTGTACCTCCTGCAGACTGGGATACTGAAATCGGAATAAAAGGTTCTTTTGATGAAATAAAGCTGGGCAATAATGAGTATTTTGTTCTTGCTGACAATAGAAAAGCTTCTGATGATTCCCGTCTGTGGGAAGCAGTTCATAGTGAAGAAATTGCCGCAAAGGTCCTGCTCTGTTATTTTCCTTTTAAGAACTTCAAATTGTTTTAAATGAAGGCCGCCTCACTTTATATTCATATTGCTTTTTGTATTTCAAAATGTGCCTACTGTGATTTTTTCAGTGTAGCGCAAGAGGGAAAAATACCTGATGAGTATATAAATGCTCTTTGCAATGAAATAGCAGCAAGAGGAGCTGAAGCTTCAGTTACCAGCCTTAAAACAATTTATATCGGTGGTGGAACGCCAAGCCTTCTTAATTCTCAACAGCTTCAGAAAATTTTTAATCAAATCAGAAAAAGCTTTTTACTTGATGAAGATTGCGAAATAAGTGTCGAAGTAAATCCTGATGATGTAAACCTGCTTCTGCTTGAAAGCCTTAGCTCCTGTGGTGTAAACCGGATATCCTGTGGTATTCAAAGCCTGAGTGATGCTGCCCTGAAAAAAGCCTGCCGCAGAGCTGATTCAGCCACCTGTAGAAAAGCTCTTGAACTCTTAAAAAATAAATGGAAAGGACAGCTTTCTTTAGATTTAATTTCTGCGCTTCCCGAAGAAAGTGAAAGCTCCTTTTTGTCAGGACTTGAAGAAATTATCTCTTTTAAACCGTCTCATATTTCAATGTATTCGCTCACCATAGAAGAAAATACCCCCTTTGGCAAAATGCTTTCCCGAGGTCAGCTTTCGTATGATTATGATAAGGCAGATCAGCTCTGGCTTTCCGGCCGGGATTTGCTGGAGAGTAAGGGTTATAAATGGTATGAAGTTTCTAATTTCTGCCTGACCGGAAAGGAATGCCGCCATAATCTTTCCTACTGGAAGCATGAGTCTTATCTTGGCTGTGGCAGCGGAGGCTGCGGAACGATTTATGACGAAGATGGTTCTGGCTTCCGCTGGACAAATACAACAGAAATAAAGAAATATATTGATTTCTGGACAAGTGACAAGCTGCCATATAAAGTAACAGAGGCTCCCTGTGTAAATGAAAGGATTGAGCTCGAAACCTCAAAGTTTGAGTTTTTTATGATGGGGTTAAGAAAGTTAAGCGGAGTGAGTGAAGCCGAGTACAAGTCGGTTTTTAACGAACCTTTTCCTTCCTGGTTTTTACAGCCTTTCAGAGAGTGGGAAGAAAAAGGACTTTGCCGGTTTATAGCCAAAGGTGAGACAGAAGGTGGGGAGGGGCGGTGTGCTATGAGCCGGCAGGGAATACTTTTTCTGAATACTTTTCTGGAAAAACTTATTTAAGGGGAATAGTTACCGTAAAGCAGCTTCCTTTATTTTTTTGAGATTCAACTGTAATTTTCCAGCCATGAGTTTCCATAATGCTTTTGACTACGGTAAGGCCAACACCCATGCCTTCCTCCTGGCGTGAATTTGTTCCCCGGTAAAAAATATCAAAAATGTGATCTAAATCTTTCTTGTCTATTCCGGTGCCTGTATCCTGAATTTCAAGAATAATGTTTTCGGTTTCGTCTTCTTGTTTTAAATAAGATTTTATTTCTATTAAATCATTTTCTTTAGTGTATCTTATGGCATTGCTCAGCAGATTTTCAAAGGAACGTTGAATAAGCTGTTCATTCAGAGGAAGCTTGATTTCACGGGGCAGATTTATATCTGTGTGAACATTTCTCTTAAATACCTTTCCCGTTACTTCTGCATATTTTGCAAAATCCATAATAAGGCCGGTTATTGAGTTTTCAACAAGCTTTTCTTTGATTTCAAAATTATTAAGCTTCATAAAGTTGATTAAAGTATCAATCATGCTTTCCAGCTGCTCTGTTTTCTGTTCCATTAATTCCATGGATTTTTTAATTTCATTTTTTTCGGAAATTACTCCATCCATTATTGCTTCGGAGTAACCCTTTATTACAGAAACCGGGGTCCTCAGATCATGGCTGATCCCCATAATAAATCTGTTTTTACTGGCTTGCATTTCCAGAAGCTCGCAGCGCATAGTTTCAAGACTGTGCATAATGTTTGAAAATTCATTCTCCTGAATAGGAGTAATTGAAGCCTCAATAGGTGTATCAAGTTTACCTTCTGCCAGTTGTCTGCTTGAATTTTCGATTTTTTTCAGCCAGTGAAAAATGTTGCGGGAAATAAAGATTATAAATGCAAGGCTTAAAAATGTAATAAGAATAACTGCCAGCAAGACCTTGAGAATTGTTTTCGTTTTTTTTTCGGTTGCGACTTTTTTTTGAGGAACTCGAGTAATAAGGAGAGTGTCAGATTTTTTTGACGGTATTTGTGTAAACTGATAGAAATAGGTTTCCGAAGTATCAGCGGCAAAGTTCCATACTTCGCCTTTCTGCATATATTTACCAGCTTCAATTTCAGACATAGTTGAATACAAAACCTTTCTTGTTGATATTTGCAAAAGAATGGCCTCAACATTTGCGGGAAGAAGCTTAAGGGATTTTTTTAAGTTGATTATGTCCTCTTCAGGAATATTCGAATAATAAATTTTTTGTATCTCTTCAGATCCCTGCATTAAATAACGATTGGGAGAATGCAGATAGGTATGAATTAATACAAATATTGAACAGAGAATTGGTATTGAAATAATTAAAAAGGAAAGAATGAAAACCTGATTTTTAAGCTTCATGCAAATATATTATCAGTTTTTAGTTATATATTCACTAGAAAAAATATAGCCGTTTCCAAATTCAGTTTTAATATATTGACAGTCTGAAGGATTATCTTCAATTTTCTTTCGCAGGCGCTGAATGTATACGGCAACGGCAGTAATGTCACCATATTCAACCTTCCAGACATTCTGGTATATTTTTTCCGGAGAAATAACCTGTCCCGCATTTTTTACAAGAAACTCAAGAACCTCATATTCTTTTGAAGAAAGTGAAATCTTCTGACCGTTTTTCTTTAATACGCAGCTTCCAAGCAGGAGAGTGTAGGGACCGAATTCTATATAAGATTCCATCTTTTCCAGGAAGAAACTCTGTCGTCTCAGGTTGGCCTTTACTCTGGCCATAAGAACTCCAGGTGAAAATGGTTTAGTTACAAATTCATCAGCTCCATAACCAAGGCCTTTAATTATGTCTTCATCAGTATCTCTGGCAGAAAGAATCATTACAGAAGGAAGTTCTTTATCAAACATTTTCTGCAGTTCTTCGAGAAAATCAAAACCGCTCATGCCCGGCAGATTCAGGTCAAGAATAATGAGATTTGGTTTGCGACCTTTTTTTAATTCCTTTAAGGCAGATTCAGCATCAAGAAATGTTTTAGCCTGCATTTCTTCTTTTATAAGATAAAGCTGGATTAATTTAGAAATTGATTCTTCATCTTCTATTACATAAATACAAGGAGTCTCATTCATATTTATAATATATCGCATGCAATAGTGCTTTGTCACATAATCTTACTTATATAATGAAAAATTATAAAAAAAATCATTAAAGAAGAAAATAATAAAAAAATATGCAAAAAAAGACAAAATTCATGGGGAATTTTGCATAAAATTTCAAATAATAAGAAAATAATAATTGAAATATGAAAAAAAAAGATTATAATTATAGTAAGTATAAAAAACATATGATTGATGTAATGCGGTTAGATGGGAAAAAATATTGGGTGAATCCGCACATGATTGAAAGTATGGAATCTACTCCTGACCTGACACTTACTATGCTGTCGGGGCGTAAAATCATTGTCAAAAATTCCCCAGAAGATCTAATTGAAAAAATTATAAAATACCGGAGAGATATCGGTATTGAAAGACAAGAGGTCTTGTAATGGATATAGCTACTATACTGGGTATTGTCGGCGGTGCAGCCATGATTGTCATGTCTGTATTGACATCAGGTGGTACATTGGGCGGAATTATCGATATCCCGTCTGTCTTCATGACTATTGGTGGTTCTTACTTTGCCATGTTCATTGCCGCTCCTTTGAAAAAGGCACTCGGTATGTTCAAGATTATGGGAAAGTCTTTTAAGGTTCCGGACTTCGGTGAAAAAAACATCGTAATTAACATGCAGGCCCTTTCTGAAAAGGCTCGCCGCGAAGGTATTCTTGCCCTTGAAGATGGTCTTGATGATCTTGAAGATCCTTTTATGAAAATGGGACTTCGTCTTGTAGTAGATGGTACTGACGGTAACATCATTCGTGCAATCATGGAAAATGAAATGACTCAGGTTGAAAACCGCCATATGGAATGGATTGGACTTATCAATGCCTGGGCTGGATTCGCACCAGGTTTCGGTATGATGGGTACCGTACTTGGTCTTATTGGTATGTTGAACAACCTTGAAGATAAATCTTCCCTCGGTCCTAACATGGCCGTTGCTTTGATTACAACTCTTTACGGATCTATGATGGCCAACTGGTTGATTACTCCGTTCTCTACAAAGCTTGCAGCGCACAATGCTCAGGAAATGCGTTCAAAAGAAATGATTATTGAAGGTGTACTTGCGATTCAGGCCGGTGAAAACCCACGTATTATGGCTCAGAAGCTTCTTACTTATCTTGATCCTGTTACAAGAAAAGCTATTGAAGCTGATGTTTTGAAGGATTAATTAGTTTAAGGAAGAATTAGGTAAAAATGGGAAAGAAAGCAAAACAGCCCGAAAAACCATCAACCGCCTGGCTTGGTACCTATGGTGACATGATTACACTCATGCTCTGCTTCTTCGTAATGCTTTATAACCCTTCGGAAGTAGATGTCACACAAATGGCAACAATTACGCAGTCTCTTCAGATGCAGGAAACAGAAACAACATCTGGTGGACTTTCTTTGTCTGCCGGACAGCTTTCAGATCTTGGTAATAATATAAACTCTCTTCCTTCTCTTGAAAAAGGTAAATCTCTTGGTCTCGCAAAGAAAAAAGCTGTCAGCCTTTTTGCGCCTGATGTAAAATCAAATAAAATTACAATTACAAGTGATGAACGCGGTCTTATAATCACACTTCTTTCTGATAACTTTTTTGAAGAGGGAAGTGCAGAATTAAATATCAATGATACACGAGAAACCCTGCTTCGCCTGGCAGATTTTTTCCGCTCTGATGAGTTGAAAGGCCGGCGATTCCGTATAGAAGGGAATACAGACTCTACTCCGGTGGCAGAAAATTCAATTTTTCCTAGTAATTGGGAACTTTCTGCAACAAGAGCTGTTAATGTTCTTCATTATTTAGCCGATTATGGAGTAAGGGAAAATGATTTTTCTGTGGCCGGATATTCCGACACCAGACCAAAGTTTTCCAATGACACGGCAGAAGGTCGTGCTTACAACAGACGTGTGGATATTATAATTCTAGACGAAGGACACTTTTAGTGTTAGATTATTTAGTGTGCTGGAGGGGATATGGCAGACGATGATGAAATCAACCTCGATGAGGGTGGTGCTGGCACTGCGCCAGAAAAAAAACGTGGTATAGGCGGACTTTTGTCTGGCCTTCTGAAATGGATAATTATCGGACTCGCTGCAATTATTGTTATTGTTGTAGTAGTTGTTGTAACAGTTAAGATTACAAGTAAAAACTCTACACAGGTAACCGCAATCCCGACATCAGAAGAATACGTTTCCGGCCAGCGTGAAATTTACGACTGGTATACTTCTTTAGGAATAATCCAGACAACTACATGTGATGATCCTCCTGCAACAGTTCGTGTAGACGTTGCTTTGGCCTATAAAAAGGATGATAAAGCTACATCTACTGAAATTACCCAGCGTACAGTAGAGCTTAAGGCCTTCCTTCGCCGCTATTTCAGTGGCAAGACAGCCGCAGAGCTTAGAAATACGAATAATGAAGATGCTTTGGAAAATGAGATTAAGAATGGAATCAATGATAAGATTCTTTCAAGCTCACGAATCCGAGACGTTGTTTTCCAGCAGAAAGACGTTATAGAGCAGAATTAATAAAGGTGGAGTTGAATGAACGAAGTTCTGTCACAGGACGAAATTGACCAGCTTCTTACAGCCATCAGTTCGGGTGATACCGAAGCGGATGACTTTAAGCCGGTCAACAGTGCCCGTAAAATAAAGATATACGACTTCAAGCGTCCTGATAAATTCTCAAAGGAACAGCTGCGTACGGTCTCAAATATGCATGAGACCTTTGCGCGTTTAACAACCACTTCTCTGTCTGCCCAGCTTCGTTCCCTTGTTCATGTTCACGTTGCATCTGTAGATCAGCTTACCTACGAGGAATTTATCCGTTCTATTCCAACTCCAACAACTCTTGCGGTAATCAATATGGATCCTTTGAAGGGTAACGCCGTACTTGAAATTGACCCGGCTATTACCTTCTGTATGATTGACCGCCTTTTTGGTGGACGAGGTGCCACAACAGGAAATAAAAACCGTGACCTTACAGATATTGAACAGGAAGTAATGGAAACGGTTATTGTTCGTATTCTTGCAAATATCCGCGAAGCCTGGACTCAGGTAATTGACCTTAGACCACGCTTTGCTCAGATAGAAACAAACCCTCAGTTTGCCCAGATTGTACCTCCAACAGAAATGGTTGTGCTTGTTACACTGGAAACTAAGGTAGGTGAAGAAGAGGGAATGATGAACTTCTGTATTCCATACCTCGTTCTTGAACCAATTATTTCAAAGCTTTCTTCACAGTTCTGGTTCTCTTCTGTAAGAAAGTCTTCCACTACACAATATCTTGGAACAATCAAGCAGCAGCTTACTGCGGTTGATATGGATGTTGTTGCGGAAATTGGAACAATCAATTTACCAATTAGAGACGTTCTTTCGTTGCGTGTCGGCGATGTAGTACGTCTTTCAAGCGTTAAGGTAGGAGATCCTCTGACTCTTAGCGTAGGAAATAAGAAAAAGTTTTACTGTCAGCCAGGTGTTGTCGGTAAAAAAATGGCAGTTCAAATTACAGGAAAAATTGAAAGCGTTGAGTCAGACGAATTTGAAGAGCTTTCTGTAGAAGGAGACGAAACATATGAGTGATGGTGCTATCTCACAAGATGAAATTGATGCTTT
>OCTW013403592.1_pt1 | contig 27355 bp, 12 predicted proteins | sample 1539671 | NCBI WGS metagenome assembly OCTW01 (sample SAMN02144230, study PRJEB22623) | gut metagenome | biome: sheep rumen | host: Ovis aries | place: New Zealand | reverse complement strand
CCGTACCTACGTGAAGAGCGACGGCCGTCAGGACGAGCGCCGCGCCAAGCCCGGCAACCGCTACGAGATGTGGAACATGTACATCGCCGGTGAGGTGGGCGGCATGGCAGAGTCGCTGTCACGACTCTCCGAGATGACGGGTACTGCCGAGGAGAAAGCGCGGCTCCTGGAGGCCGCCACCTGTTTCGACAGTCCGGCCTTCTTCGACCCGCTGGCCAAGAACATCGACGCCATCCGCACGCGACATGCCAACCAGCATATCCCGATGGTGACGGGTGCCCTGAGAGCCTTCCGAGGCAACAATAACCCCTACTACTATAACCTCGCACAGAACTTCTGGACGATGATACAGGGGCGCTACCGCTATGCCATGGGTGGCGTGGGCAACGGTGAGATGTTCCGTCAGCCCTACTCGCAGATCACCTCGATGTGCATGAACGTCACCAGTTGGGGAGGGCGCGAACTGCATCCAGAGCCTACCATCAACGAGACCTGCTGCGCCTATAACCTCGCCAAACTGACGAAGGACCTGAACTGTTTCAATCCCGACGATGCACGCTATATGGACTACTACGAGCGGGTGCTCTACAACCAGATCGTCGGTTCGGTGAATCCCAAGGAATACCAGACCGTCTATCAGTATGCCGTGGGCCTCGACGCCTCGAAGCCCTGGGGCAACGAAACCCCGCAGGCCACCTGCTGTGGCGGCACAGGCGTGGAGAACCACGTGAAGTACCAAGAGGCAGCCTATTTCGTGAACGACAACACCCTTTGGGTGGCCCTCTACCTGCCAACCACTGCCCAGTGGACAAAGAAGGGCGTCGTGGTGAAGCAGGAGTGCCAGTGGCCAGCCGAGAAATCCACCATCCGTATTGCGAAGGGAAAGGCTAAGTTTGCCATGAAACTGCGCGTGCCCTACTGGGCAACGGAGGGCTTCGACGTAAGACTCAACGGCAAGAGCATCGCCAAGACCTACCAGCCCTGCAGTTATGTGGAGATCCCCGCCCGCCAGTGGACGGAGCAGGATGTCGTGGAGGTCGTGATGCCGTTCAGCAAGCACCTCGACTTCGGTCCCGACAAGATGGAGACGTCGCCTGCCTACGAGAAGGACGGCAAGACGGAATATACCCCGATGTGGGCCGGTGCCTTCATGTACGGTCCGCTGGTGATGACCACGACCGGCATCCGGAACTGGGACGAAGCGACCATCAACCTGAAGTCGGACCTGAGTGACATCACCCTCTGCGGTGCCAAGGAGGGAACAGGGGCCGATGCCCATCTCTATACACTGACCTACGGCGGACGGACCTTCATCCCTGACTATGCGGGTGATGAGCACACAACCCACTACTTCCGCATGAACGTGGAGACAGACCCGAATGTGAAGATGGAGTTGGCCAGCGTGGGCATCGACAAGTCACAACTGCGCGAACTGCTCCTGATAGCCAAGAGCCGCAGCGACGAGCAGCAGGCCTGGAACGACCTCACGGTGAAGGTGCCTGAATATGCTCCCTGGGCTAAGCACGGCTTTGCCCGCATGGTCAGCCAGTATAAGCAGGCACAGCCCTATCTCGATGCCCCCGAGAATCAATATACCCAGGAGGAGATCGACAAGGCCGCCGGTGCACTGAACGCCGTCATCAACACGATGCGCCCAGGCAACCTGCCCGAACTGGAGGATATGGACGAACTGATGCAACTCCTGGAGAAAGCCAAGCAACTGCCCGAGGACGACGAGAAGGCCAACCGTGCCATCGGCTATGCCGGGATGGTGATACGCTACGTGAGCGACGGCAGTGGTACGATGGACATGATCGAGCGCGCCACGAACCAACTGAAGGAGGTGGTGAGGTAGTTAAGAGTTCATAGTTAAGAGTTCATAGTTAAGAGTTCATAGTTCATAGTTAAGAGTTGATAGATATGATTAGATTGTTAGTAGGTGCGGGATTGCTGTTGTTATGCAGCGGCAGCGGGCAGGCCAAGGACTATACGGTCGCCTCGCCCAACGGCAAGAACGTGGTGACGGTGGGCGACGGCATCACCATCAGTGTCAGTCACGCTGGGACGGAGACCGTCAGCGTGAAGGCGGGACTCCAACTCACCGCCGGGGAGACGGGAGCGCTGAAATCTCCCAAGACATCATCCCGGACGGAGACGATCCCCGCACCCTTCTACCGACAGAAGGAATTGACGGTGTCCTACCGGCAGATGGACTTCCCGTTGAAGGGAGGCCTCGGCCTGCAGGTGAGAGCCTACGACGAAGGCGTGGCCTACCGCTTCTATATGACGAACAAGAGAGAGACGGTGGTCGTCGATGAGACCGCCGACTTCTGCTTCCCCGCTGACAGCAAGGCCTGGCTCGCCTACTCGACGAACGACGAGAAGCCCTTCGCCATGGCCTTCCAGAACTACTACGACGAGACCTTGTTAAGTGAGGCCAAGGATCAATATGCCTTCCTGCCAGCCACCATCGAGACGGGCGGCGTGAAGGTGACCATCCTCGAGAGCGACCTCCGCAGTTATCCCGGCATGTTCCTGAAAAATGAAAAGTTGAATTCTTCACGCTTCACTCTTCACGCTTCATTTGCTAAGTATCCCAAGCGCATGGACTACTATAAGTGGCGTGGCATGAGTTATGTGGCAGAGACAGAAGACTATATCGCGAAGTCCGTAGGAGCCAGGACCTATCCCTGGCGCGTGATGGCCATCACGGAACAGGATACGGAGATGCCCGTGAACAACCTCGTGTTTGCCCTCGCTGCTCCGAACCAGATCGGTGCCACAGACTGGATCAAACCGGGCAAGGTGGCATGGGACTGGTGGAACGACTGGAACCTGAAGGGCGTGGATTTCGAGGCTGGCATCAATACGCGCACGTACCAATATTATATTGACTTCGCCGCGAAGAACCATATCCCTTACGTCGTGCTCGACGAGGGATGGTACGACTCCTCGAAGGGTGACATCATGCACCCTATCGCCGACATCGACCTGCAGCAACTGATCGACTACGGACGGGAGAAGGGTGTCGGCATCGTGCTCTGGACCGTGTTCAACGTGCTCGACGAGCATCTCGCCGAAGCCTGTGAGCAATACAGGCAGATGGGCATCAAGGGCTGGAAGATCGACTTCATGGACCGTAACGACCAGACCGCCGTGGAGATGGCAGAGCGTATCGCCAAGACATGTGCAGACTACAGGCTCTTCGTGGATTATCACGGATTCTATGCTCCTACGGGCATGAGCCGTACCTATCCGAATATCCTGAACTATGAGGGCGTGTTCGGCATGGAAGAGGCCCGTTGGGCGAAGAAGGAGACCGACATGCCGAAGTACGACGTCACCTTCCCCTTCATCCGCATGATGGCCGGACAGGTCGATTTCACCCCCGGGGCCTTGCGCAACGGGACGAAGGACAATTGGGTGGAGTGTTACCAGAACCCCGTGTCGATGGGCACCCGCTGTCATCAGTTGGCCTGCTACGTCGTCCACGACTCGCCCTTCACCATGCTCTGCGATGCCCCGACAAACTACGAACGGGAACAGGACTGCGTGGATGTCATCACAAGTATCCCCGACACGTTCGACGAAACAAGGATCATACAAGGTAAGTTAGGTTTATATATTATTTCTGCCCGCCGTCACGGTAGCGACTGGTATATCGGCGGCCAGACAAACTGGGACGGACGGGATGTCGAACTCTCTCTCGACATCCTGTCCCCAGACAAGTCGTATGAGGCCACCATCGTGACCGATGGTATCAATGCCAACCATAACGCCGAGGACTATCGCATCGACCACCAGACGGTGACGGCCAGCGACAAGTTGAAGTTGAAGATGGCGAGTGGCGGCGGATTTGTGGTGATGCTGAAGATGAAAGATTAAACATTAAAGATTAAACATTAAATAGAGATAACAATGAAGAGAGTACTGACAATCGCGATGGCGGCAGTGATGATGCTGCCGGCCTCTGCTGCTAAGAAACAACAGCCGGTTCATGGGTATCCCATCAATCCCGTGCCTTTTACTGCTGTGAAAGTAACCCCGGGCACATTCTGGGGACAACGCCTGGAAGCCAGTCGTAAGGTGACCATCCCACTGGCCTTCTCGAAATGTGAGGAGACAGGTCGTTACACGAACTTCTCGAATGCCGCAGCCCACCTGAAGGATCCCTCGAAGGTGTTCCCCGTCGGAGGACTGGCATTCGACGATACGGACCCCTATAAGACCATCGAGGGCGCCAGTTATATCCTGCAGACCTACCCCGACAAGAAACTGGTAGCCTATATCGACTCCGTACTCGATGTGATCGCATCGGCACAGGAGCCCGACGGTTATCTCTACACCTCTCGTACCCAGAACCCACAGCATCCCCATGAGTGGGCTGGCGACAAGCGCTGGAGCATGGAGGAAGACCTGAGCCATGAACTCTATAACCTCGGTCACATGGTAGAGGGTGCCATCGCCCACTACCAGGCCACGGGCAGCAGGAAGTTCCTCGACATCGCCATCCGTTATGCCGACGTGGTGTGCAAGGAGGTGGGTCCGAACCCTGGTCAGGCCTGTGTGGTGCCTGGTCACCAGATAGCCGAGATGGCCTTGGCCAAACTCTATCTCGTGACGGGTGACAAGAAGTATCTCGACGAGGCCAAGTTCTTCCTCGACTATCGCGGCAAGACCACCATCACGCACGAATACTCTCAGGCCCATAAGCCTGTCATCGAACAGGATGAGGCTGTCGGTCATGCCGTGCGTGCTGCCTATATGTATGCGGGCATGGCCGATGTGGCTGCCCTGACAGGTGACCAGGACTATATCCACGCCATCGATGCCATCTGGGACAATATCGTCACGAAGAAACTCTATATCACGGGCGGTATCGGCGCAACCTCCAACGGAGAGGCCTTCGGCAAGAACTACGAGTTGCCCAACATGAGTGCCTACTGTGAGACCTGTGCCGCCATCGGTAACGTATATGTGAACTACCGCCTGTTCCTGCTCCATGGTGACTCGAAGTACTACGACGTGCTGGAGCGCACCCTCTATAACGGCCTTATCAGCGGCGTCAGCCTCGAGGGCAACGGTTTCTTCTACCCCAATCCCCTGGAGTCGATGGGCCAGCACCAGCGTCAGGCATGGTTTGGCTGTGCCTGCTGTCCGAGTAATATCTGCCGCTTCATCCCCTCGCTCCCTGGCTATATCTACGCCGTGAAGGACAGGAACGTGTATGTGAACCTCTTCCTCTCTAATAAGAGCAACATCCAGGTGGCTGGCAAGAAGGTGGCCCTGAGCCAATCGACGGAGTATCCATGGAATGGGGATATCGCCGTGACCGTTGATCAGAATGCCGCAGGACAGTTTGCCATGAAGATCCGTATCCCAGGTTGGGTGAGGAACCAGGTGGTACCTTCCAACCTCTATCAATATACCGACGGCAAGCGCCTCGGCTATAGCATCAAGGTGAATGGCGCCGAGGTGGCAGCCAAGGTGACCGAGGATGGCTACTACACCATCGACCGTAAGTGGAAGAAGGGTGACAAGGTGCAGATCCATTTCGACATGGAGCCGCGTACCGTCCGTGCCAATAACAAGGTGGAGGCCGACCGTGGCATGATCTCCGTGGAGCGTGGACCACTGGTCTATTGCGCTGAGCATCCCGACAACGCTTTCGACATCATGGGAGCCCTGATGAACCAGAACCCGCAGTTTACACTCGGAAAGGGTGAGATTGCCGGTACACCGATCCAGACACTTGTCACCAGTGCACAGACCCTTGACTTCAACAAGGCTGGTAAGTTGACGACGACCGACCAGACGCTGACACTCATCCCCTACTATGCCTGGTGTCATCGCGGCTCAGGAAAGATGCGTGTGTGGCTGCCTCAGGATCTGAGTGCCACCAATCCGTCACAGCCCGCCACCCTTGCCAGCGAGAGCAAGGTAAGCAGTTCGACAGAGAAGATGCCTGCCCTGTCGAGTATCAACGACCGTCTGGTGCCGAAGGATGAGAACGACCGCAGTGTGCCTTATACCCACTGGTGGCCGAAGAAAGACTGCACGGAGTGGCTGGGATATGAGTTCCCGCAGGAGGCCACCGTACAGAGTGCTACCGTCTATTGGTACGACGATGGTCCTTGGGGCGGTTGCCGCGTACCACAGTCATGGCGTATCCTCTATCAGGATGCCCAGGGACAGTGGCAGCCCGTGACGGGTGCCGATGGCTACCCCACGGACAAGGGATCTGCCTGTACCGTGAACTTTGACCCAGTGAAGACAAAGGCCCTGCGCCTCGAAGTGACGCTGCCCGTGGATAACGCAGCAGGTATCTTCGAGTGGTCAGTACGCTAAGTCACCCTCTTCCCACAAGCACCATGATGGAGCGTGGTCCTACCAGCACCTCATGGTTGCTTTCGATGAGGGGTTCTTCTCCTGGCTCATAGATATCATTGGGTGTCTCTACGCCAGTATTGGCGAAAACATGCCAAGCCATGCCTTCTGGCAATTGCGGCAGTTCGAAGCCGTGCATCTCCCAGTGCATGTTCATGGCGACGTAGATGAAGTCGTCGTTGTCGGCATATCGTCCGTTGAGCATGAAGGCCAGCGTGAGGTTGTTGTAGCCATTCTCGGGATGCCAGGCCTTTACCCCGTGCCAAGAGAAGTCGGGGTAGCCCAGGTTCAGATAGTCCTGATGGCGGAGATGGTCTTCATAGCGCAGCACCTTATGCTGGCGACGGAAACGGATCATCTGCTTGAAGTAGCGGAAGATGTCGGCATTCTTCTCCAGATTGTTCCAGTCAAGCCAGGCGATTTCGTTATCCTGGCAGTAGGCATTGTTGTTGCCTTGCTGGGAGTTGCCCATCTCGTCGCCTGAGAGCACCATCGGTATGCCCTGACTCACCATCAGCATCGTGATGGCGTTCTTTACTTGGCGATGGCGCAGGTTGTTGATGTCGGGGTCGTCCGTCTCGCCCTCGCAGCCGCAGTTCCAACTGTTATTGTTGTTCTCGCCGTCGCGGTTATCCTCCCCGTTGGCTTCGTTGTGCTTACTATTATACGACACGAGGTCCCAGAGCGTGAAGCCGTCGTGGGCCGTCACGAAATTGACGCTGGCCTTGATGCCGCGTCCCTGCGAGGCGTAGAGGTCGGGAGAGCCGATGATGCGCTCCTTCACGTCGGCCAGCACGCCTTCGTCGCTCTTCAGGAAGCGGCGTATGCTGTCGCGGAACCTGCCGTTCCACTCGGCCCAGCGCCCCCACGACGGGAACGAGCCTACCTGATAGAGCCCACCCGCATCCCAGGCTTCGGCTATGAGTTTTGTCTTGCCGAGAATGGGGTCGTGAGCCAGTGATTCGAGTAATGGCGGATTCGACATGGGGTTGCCGTTCTGGTCGCGCCCGAGGATGGCTGCCAGGTCGAAGCGGAAGCCATCGATATGGTAGTCGATGACCCAGTAGCGCAGGTTATCCACAATCATGTCGCGCACATTGGGGTTGTTGCAGTTCAGCGTATTGCCGCAGCCGCTGAAGTTATAGTAGGCTCCGTCGGGAGTAAGCATGTAATAGGTCTTGTTGTCGATGCCGCGATAGGAGATGGTCGGTCCCTGCTCGTTGCCTTCTGCCGTGTGGTTGAACACCACGTCGAGCATCACCTCAATGCCATTGGCATGCAACATTTTAACCATGTTCTTCAGTTCATCCACCTGCATGCCGTACCGCCCAGTCGAGGCATAGCCCGCCTTGGGCGCAAAGAAGCCTACGTTGCTGTAGCCCCACAGATTACAGAGACGGCGGCCGTCAACAGGCGAGACACGGGCGTTCTCAAATTCGTCGAACTCATGGATAGGCATCAGTTCCACACAGTTGACACCTAACTCCTTGAGGTAGGGTATCTTCTCGACGATGCCGGCAAACGTTCCCCGGTGCTTTACACCAGAGGCAGCGCCACACGTGAAGTTACGTACATGCATCTCATAGACCACAAGGTCGTTGACAGGCGTTTCCAATGGCAGGTCGTCCTCCCAGTCGAAATCGTCGAACACCACGCGGGCACGATACGGATACAGACTGTCCCAGTTGGGCTCCTGCCCCCACACGTCACGCCCCACAATCAGTTTGGCGTATGGGTCGAGCAGTATCTTCGACTTGTCGAAGCGATGACCTTCCTTCGGATCGTAGGGGCCATCCATCCGGAATCCGTATTCTATGTCCTCATAGTCCAGGTCAAAGATGATCATTGAGAACACATTGCCCATGCGGAACTCACGGAAGAAGGGGATTTCGACGAACGGTTCTTCCTCATGATTGTGAAAGAGCACCAGTGTGCACTCGGTGGCATATCGGGAATAGACCGAGAAGTTCACCATGTTACCTAAGACCGTTGCCCCAAAGGGGTAGGGCGTGCCTGGGCGCAATTTCAGTCCCTTGTACTCGTGAGTGGGAAATATATCGACTCGATACATCGTAAACCTCCTTTAATCTTTCAATTCTTCAATCTTTCAATTCTTCAATCTTTCAATTCTTCAAGACATGCTTCCATGGTGCTGAACATCTTGAAGAAGCCCGCAAACCCAGTAATGTCCATAACGTCCTTGACATGCTCATTTACGCCGACGAGATAGATGTTCAGTCCCTTAGAGGCAGCCACCTTTCTGGAATAGAGCATAACGCGCAGTCCCGCACTGGAGATGTAGGTACAGGGCGTCATGTCTATCACCAGGTTGCAGCCTTTCTCCAGTATGGGTAGGATTTCGTTCTGAACTTGCCGGTAGTTGGCAGAGTCCAGTCTCTTGCCTAACAGATAAGTCTCAAAGTTCATACGGTCTGCTTTCTGATATGTAGTTGCGGCGGTATCGACCAGTCCATGCAGTTGCGCACACGGAGGTCGGCGTATGGCTCAGCATTGAAGATGGTGGGATTGTTGCTCATCAGTTGCTCTGTGCCATAAAGGAAAGAGAAGGGACGGGGCAGTTCCATTGTCAGGTCGATGGCTTCCTGCAACAAATCTACATCGTCATGACAGTCGAACAGGAACCTGTCGGTGTCGTGATTGTCGAGGAACAACACGAGTTTGAAAGCCTCAGGATACATGTCGAAGTGATCGGCTATCTTGCTGCGGAGCGTCTGGTTGCCCTTGATGCCTCTGCCGGCGTGGACTTCTTCCAGCAGGATGTCGCGATAGGCAAAGTCCAGGACACCGTCGAGCGTACCCACGTAGTCTGCCTGCAGTTGGTCTTGACTGAAGGGCTTCGTGGCTTGCGTCAGGAACTCGTTCCGCCTGTCCTCAGTCTTGAAATACAGTTGACTGGCGAGTTGCGGCCCGATGCCCTGTGCCCATACCTCGCCGAACACGACGATGTCACTGCTGATGGCCTGTAGTCTGTTGCGCAGGTGCTGCAGGAAACTGTGAGGCTGTCCCAGTGCATGGTCGATGCGGAAGGCATCTACCCCCATGCGGGCGAGTTTCTCTGCCTTGTCAACCATGAAACTGACCACTTCGGGGTTCGTCAGGTTGAACTTGGGCAGGTCGCCAAAGCCTAAGAACGATACGAACTCGTCGCTGTCAGTCTTCGGATAGAAGAACCAGTCGCGATGCTTGCCTCCATTCTTTAGGAGCGACTCCTTGAAAATGGGTGCCTCGTACCAGCAGTGGTTGGGCACGAAGTCACAGATAATCCGCAGTCCCTTGCCGTGAGCCTCGTCGAGCAGTTGCTGATAGTCCTCCCATGTGCCGAGATGTGGATCCACCTCGTCGAAGTTCAGGGTGTGATAGCCATGATAGTTTGCCGACTTGAAGATGGGCGAGAGCATGATGGCCGTGAAACCCAGTCCCTTGATGTAGTCCAACTTCTCGATGACCCCTTGCAGGTTTCCACCGCAAAAGACGTTCTCACTCTTAGGCGGCGTCTGCCAGCCTCCGTTGAATCTGTCAATCAGCAGATGATAGATTCTTGTGTTGTCAAACCAGTTCTTCATATTTGTGCCTTTAAGATATGCAAATATACAAAAAGTTTGTCACACTTCACTCCTTACTGATGTATTTTTTTGTTTCTTTAACCTGACTATCCGAAATAGGTTAGAATGAGATGGGCACCACCACCTTGAACGTGATGTTGCGCCCCATGTTATACACACCCTGTCGGCCTGTGACACTGTTGAAATCAGCATACTTCAGCCGACTCAGGTGATTCTGATAAGCCTTATTCAGAAGGTTGTCGGCTGTGATATACAGTTCGGCAACCTTTTTCTTATGGATGGTAAGGTCGGCACCTGCCGAGAGACTCACGAGGGCATAGCCTGGGGTGGCGGTCTCGGTACCGTCGGCCTTATAGTAATGGTTCTGCTTCATGTAGGCCTCCAGGCCGAGGGCGATGTAACTGTTGTTCAATAGTTGGTCGTCGTGGGTCAGTTCGACCTTCAGTTCTGAGGTCCAGCGCGGTGCAGGTGTCATGGGCAGATACTCGGTATCTTCCGTCGCATGGAGTTGACGGGCATCGACGTATGAGAAGGTATTCTCAAAGTGGATGGCGTGGATGGGATGGAAGTCGAACCCTGCCTCGAAGCCCAGCAGGCGGGCATCACCCTGGGTGTAGTTGTAAACAGGTGTCCCGTCGATCTCACGGCTTTCTCCTTTCAGGAAGATATAGTTGTCGATGCGATTGGCGAAGAGTGCCAGTTGTGCCGACACGTATTGCGACGTGAAGTCCAGTCCGAGGTCTGCCTGTAGGCTATACTCCGGTTTCAACTGTTGGTTGCCCACCTCATAGCGCAGTGCTCCGTGGTGGGCACCGTTAGAGCCCAACTCGCTCATGTTGGGTGCCCTGAATCCGCGTGCCACGTTCAGGCGCAGGTTCAGGTGGTCGTTCATGTTCCATACGGCACCCAGGCTGCCCGTCACACTGTTGAAGTCTTGGCTGAAATCAGTAAATCGCCATTCTCCGTTCTCTTCCAAGGCATCACCATGCACATGGCGATAGTCGAATCGCACACCGCCATTGAGTGTCCAGCGGTTCAGTTGTTTGCTGGCCGTGGCATACACACCGATGTCGAACAGCCGATAGGCAGGTATGAGGAATTCTTCGCCCAGGTTCTGCGAATGCTGCCACATTCCCTGTACGCCTGACGACAGTTTCCAGCCACTGAACTCATGAGTCAGGTAACGCACGTCGTAGGTCAGAGTATGGAGTTTAAAGTAGAGGGCGGGCTCGAGTTCGCCGTGCCCTTCATGCTCATGCTCGTGGTGGTGCTCCTCATACTCCTGGCGACGGTTCTGCTGATAACCGATGATCATCTTCAGCCAGCCATGCGACAGATTCAGTGAGTTGTCCCACACCACTTTGTAGTGCTTGATCTGCTGGTAGGGCAGTGACTTGCCATAACTCTTCAAAATGTCACTCTCCGCTATCAACTCTCCACTCTCATGGTCGCGCTCACCCTCGATGATGCCGGGTGTCTGATGGATGGTGGTCCAGATCAGACGGGAGTGCCCCCACGTCTTGTTGAGGCCGAGCATCAGCCGACCGGCCATCTCCTTGAACTGTGAGCCTGGTACGTAACCATCGTATTTGTTCTTATAGGCATGGGCCATCTTGCCAGAGAAACGGGCATCCCATACAAAGCCTTTTTGGTTGCCGCCGAAGTTGAGCGTGTAGCCGAGCAGTCCGTTGTTCGTCTGGTATTCCGTGCCGATGTTCGCCTGCATCTCTCCTTCTGGCAGGGTGGGAGCACTATGGAGGATGACCACGCCCGCCATGGCATCAGAGCCATACATCAGGGAGGCTGGACCCTTCAGGATCTCTACGGAGTTCACGTTGTTGGCATCCGCCTCGATGCCGTGCTCGTCGCCCCATTGCTGACCTTCCTGTCGCACCCCCTCACTCATGGTGATGATGCGGTTATAGCCCAAGCCGCGGATAATGGGCTTGGAGATGCCACTGCCCGTGGTAATCTGCGACATGCCAGGCTGGTGGGCGATGGCGTCGATGATATTGGTGGATGCCGTGGAACGGAGGTCCTTTCCCGTGACTATGCTGACAGGGAAGGTGGAGTTCTTGAGTTTTGTGTCGCCGGTGACACCCGTCACCACCAGTTCGTTGAGTTTCAGGTGACGGAAAAACACGTCGGTAGTATCTTTAACCGACTGTGCTGCCATTGTCGTGTATATGCACAACAACGACAGACTGAATAATATCTTTTTCATTCTGTTACGTCTTGAATAATGATTAATGTTTAATCTTCAATGCTTAATCTTTCAAGACGTAGGGTGGGGCACGGGTAGATTGGCGGTTCCCGACATTCTGGCTGCAGAAAGAAGCCTGGGTGAAGACGGTGGCCGGAGTGGTACAAAAGGGCAGGGCGATGATCAGTGTCGCTGCCGCAAGATAACTAAAGCCGATAAACTGGCAAAGCAGACACTCGTGAAGACTGGCGGAGGCCGATGTCAGATGGCCGTGGTGCACGTGATGGGCACAATCTACACAATCAGTGGTCGTCTCGGCCACAGGCTGGTGCCTGTGAAGGCCAGTGACGAGCATCATCGATACGAATACCGATAATAAGAGCCATGCTGATAGTGTCCTTTTAGTCTTTGCCTTCATTTCTGATTGCAAAGATACAGATTATTGCGGAATTATGAATGGAAGCCATGCTTTTTAACAATTATTGTATTCCCAAGGAGGCATTTTGTCAGGTTTTTCTCGTATCTTTGCGTTGTCAATCATATCACTACGATGCAGAAAGTCAGGATTTTGCTTTGCTTTATATGCCTGTTGCTGCCCTTTCCTCTGTTTGCGGCGACGATTGAGGAGGAAATCGAGAAAGAGCGCCAGCGCATGTACAGTTACTACCAGACGGATAGTGTAGAGCAGTTTATGTCGGCTGTCGATCGGCTGATGGACCTGTCAGAGAAGGCAGGTGACGACCGTAATTTCTACCGGGCATGGAGCAACAAGGCATTATACGCCTTTAGGAAGTTGGGACGTGAGAAAGGGTTGGAACTGGCGAAGGAGGAACTGGCCCATGCTGAGAAGCACGATAGTAAATTCGGCATGTATTCGGCCACCAGTGCCAATGCCTCCATGATGAGTTCGCTGGGGCAGATTGTCCTGGCGGAGCAGGGTTATCTGAAGTGTATCGAGTATATGCACCGCTACTTCCCCGACGAGAGTGCTGCCGCTGACTATGTCGGGCTGGCGAAGATTGCTGAGAACAACCATGACTATGCCAAGGTCGTGGAGTATGCCGAGAAGGCTCTGGCTGAGCCCAATCTCAATCCGATCCACAAGCAGGTGGCCTTGGGCTACTTCTGCGTGGCCATTGCCAAGCAGATCAAGGGGCCTGATGATGTCAAACGGTTTAATGAGGCATATAAGCAATGGGCTGAACAGCGTGAGAAGACACAGCAGAACGGGGGACTGACAGGTATTGTCAGATTCTACCATGCCAAGGTCAACGGACATTATGAGGAGGCCTTGAAGGAAGCCCAGCAGATTAATAGCGTTTTGAACAGACTGCCCTTCGTGTCAGAGGCATACGCATTGCTTGGCAATTATCAGGAAGCATACCAGACCTATCGTGAGTATAAGAAGGTGACCGACTCCTTGAATACGGCCAGTATCCGCCAGCATACCTCCGAGTATGCCATGCAACTGGGTGTGGCCCGGGCGGAGATGGAGGCTCAGCAGAGCCGTGAGCGCACGCACCACGTCATGATGGCCATGGTGGGCGTCGTCGCCCTGATCACTATCTTCTTCCTTTCGTTCTATCTGTATCGCCGTCGCCAGCAACTCAAGCAGTTAAGGAAAGCCTACGACCAACTGGAGGAGACTACCACGGAAAAGGAGCGCTATGCCAGTGAACTGCGTATCGCACGTGATATCCAGATGAATATGGTGCCCAATACGTTCCCGGCCTTTCCTGAGCGCCAGGATATCGACCTCTATGCGGCCATGATTCCAGCCCGTGAGGTGGGGGGCGACCTCTACGACTATATCCTTGCAGGCGACCGCCTCTGTTTCTGTGTGGGAGATGTGAGTGGAAAGGGCGTGCCGGCTGCAATGACGATGACCGTCGTCGTCAACCTGTTCCGGACCTTTGCCAAGGATGGCTTCTCGCCCACCGATATTGCCACCCGGCTGAATGATACCCTGGCAGAAGACAACGAGAGTGGTACGTTTGTCACCATGTTTATAGGGGTAATCGACCTCGCTTCAGGAAGTCTTGACTATTGTAACTGTGGGCATAACCCTCCTGTCATGATTGATATGCAGCGCCCCTCGTTGATGGAGACGGAGACGAATGTGGTCATCGGACTATGGCCGGGCTTCCAGTTCGTGGGCGGTCATGTGAGCAGCATCCTCTTTAAGCCCCTGATCATCTATACCGACGGTCTGACCGAGGCGGAGAACGTCCGCCAGGAGCAGTTTGGTGAGGCCCACATGTTGGAAGTGCTGGAGTGGAATCGTTTTGAGAATGCCGAGCAGACAGTGAAGTTGCTTCTAAAGGAAGTGAAACTCCATGAGGAGGGCACGGCTCCCAGTGACGACCTTTCGGTGTTCTGCCTCTACATCAAGTGACGGATGTCAGCCTGCGTTCGCAGGGAATCCAGAACCAGAACGTGGTGCCCTTCCCTTCACCCTCACTTGTCAGGCCGATCTCTCCGCCGCAACGCTCCACGATCGACTTGCTGATAGCCAGTCCCATGCCTGTGCCTTGTACAAACTCATCGAGTTTCACGAAGCGTTCAAACACGATCTTCTGCTTCTCTGGAGGGATACCCGCACCGGTATCTTCGCAATAGCAGTATAAGCCTTCCTCTGATCCCTCATGGTCATCTTGTAGTCTTTTATAGCAGTAGCCCACTTTGATATGCCCTTCCTTGGTGAACTTCACGGCATTGGTGACAAAGTTGGTGAGTACCTGTTGGACGCGCTCTACATCGAGGGTGGTCAGGAAGTGGTCGTAAGGATTCTCTTTCAGGAATTTCACGGCTGGGTTCTGTACTCGTTGCTCCAGGGTGATGCAGATATCGTTGAAGATCTCAGCGAAATCAACCTCGACCGGTTGGATGCTGAAAGCACCTTCCGTGATCGATGAGGCTTCGATGATATCGTTGATGAGCCGCTGTAGCATATCGCTCGAGTTGCGGATGATACGTACGTACTCCCCACGGTCAGGGGTGTCGCCAAGGGCTTCAAGTACACCTGTGAAGCCGACAATGGCATTCAGCGGGGTGCGCAACTCATGCGTCATGGAGGCCATGAATCCGCTCTTCTTGCGAACACTTTCTTCAGCACGTTTCACCTCCTGTTGCAGTGCCAGGCGCGTGTCATGTAGTTCAGTAATGTTCGTGGCGATGCCATCGTGCCCGACAATCTGTCCCAACTGGTTCAGGATGGGCTTCAGTGTGATGCCAAGGATAACTCCTGCATGAGTTTTCGACTTCTGGCTCACATGCACGGTGATGCTCTGAGGTTCACGGGTGGTTGTGTCGTTGATGACCTTAAGGAATAGTGCCTTGTCGTTTTCTTCAAGTACCTCTGTAAAGTCTTCAACACTATAGACGAACTCAGGTGTTCTCGGCGAGCGGTAGAATTTGATGGTCTGCGATAGGATATCACTGCGTACGATATGCCTGTCACTGTCTCTGAGCATGTTGCTGAGCCGTTCTCCACGGAGGGCAATCAGTTCCTCAGTCTTCTTTTCTTCCCGTTTCATCTGATACATCAGGTGCGCCTGTTTCTGCCTGTCGGTGATATCCAGCGCGATGACGAGGTAGTTGGTAATGTCGCCATCGGCATTGAACAGCGGACTGATATGGCACTCGATATATCGGTCGATGCCTAAGTCCGGGTAGTACATGTGCTGGCATAGATGCAGGTCTTCCCTGTCATTTGGCGTGATGATATTGTGGAAGAGAGGTATGTCGAATATGGAGACGGTCTCCCAGTAGCGGCAGGCATCGGCACTGTGGTCCATCCCGCAGAGTGCCCGCATGTTATCGTTCAGGTTGATCAGGAATCCATCCTTGTTGTAGAACGACATGGCTGCGAGCGGGATGTTAACCAGTGTCTCATATTTATTAATAAGATAGCGAGCCGCCTTGTCCTCATCCATCTCCTGGGTGACGTCGTGGATGGCATTGACGATATAGGCCGGACGGCCGTTCTCGTCGAACTCCACGATGGCATGGCCCTGGAAGTTAAACCATCTGAGGTCTTCATCCGTTCCCGCATTCCATCGCTTGTCGAGTTCAAAGTGCCGTTCCCGTCCGTCGATCAGTGCCTTCGAACGTTGGCGGAACTCCTGGCGCTGGTCCGGGTGGACGCGTTGGATGAACTCCTCCAGCGGCATTCCCTCGTCGGGCAGGATATGGCCATAGTTGTTGGTGACGCGGTCGTTATGGATATCATACTCTATGATGATGAAGTTGCCCATGTGGAGTGCCTGGAGCATCATCTCGCTCAACTCCCTTGACTTGCGCGTAGCACTGACCACATGCTTCTTGGCCAGGCGGTTCAGCAGATAGAGCAGAACAGCCAGCAGGAGGATGGAGATGGCGATATAGATGCCTGTATAGGAGGTCCTGACCGTTTCCCGTTCCGGGTGGAGCCAGTGCTCCTGGATGGTGGCCACCTCGCCCCGCTGCTTCAGTCGGGAGTACTGGTCGTCGATGGCTGTTATCAGTTCCTTGTCACGTCCGAAGACACGATGGTCGGAGATAGGTATGCCTGCATCCACGAGGGTGATACCCTGCAGGTTCAGTTCCTTGATCTTCCATTTCAGCGGTTCTTCTCCCCAGATAAAATACTTATAGTCGCCGTTGAGGAGCCCCATCAGGGCGACCTTTGGCGTCTGGAACTCTATGCGGTGGGTGTCGAAACTGTCTCTCTCCATCAGATAGATGGAGGCGAACTCTCCTGGTTTGAAGACTGCTCCTTCGCTCTCCAGCACCTTCAGGGAGAGTCGGGTGGTCGAGTCGGCTACCATGGCGGCCCTGATGCGGTAGTAGTTGATCGTGTTCTCCGTGCCGATGAACGGGCTTTTCTTATTCTTGTAGCGCCGCACGTTGGCAACGATGATGTCCGCGTCGCCCCGCTCAAAGGTCTTGGTGGCGATGCTCCATTCCTTCATGACGAACTTGATGGGTATGCCCAGGTTTTCCGCCACGGCCCGCATGATATCGACGTTGCTGCCGGCGGGCTCGCCCTTGTCGTTGAGAAACTCGTAGGGGGGCTTGTCCCAGTCGCAGACCATCACGAGCGGATGATTCTCGTTATATCTGTCGCTCAGCGACTGGGCCTTCGTCGTTCCGATGCTCAGTGCCGCAATGATCAATATGTATAGGAGTCTCTTCATGTCTATGCCAGTTTTTTCCGTTTAATGACCGAGGCGTGGCACGGTATCGTGATATACACGGTGGTGCCGGAGTCCTCCTCGCTGCTGATCTCGACGGTACCTCCCATCTGCCGCACCAGTTCCTTGGTGATGGCCAGTCCTAACCCCTTCGTGTTGTTCGTCTCGCTTGTTTCCATGGCGTTCAACCGTTCCAGTTCCTCCTTGGGGATACCTTCTCCTGTATCGTCGAAGGACACGACCAGTCGGCGCCCGATATAGTCATAGCGTGCGCGTACGATGCCGCTCCTGGTGTGCTGGGCGGCATTGGCGGCAATCTGCTTGAAGGCATGTCCGAGGTTGTCGGCGTCGATATCGACCACGAGTTGCGAATAGGGATTCTCCACCACGTATTGCGTGTTGGCATTCTGGTATCTCTGCCATCCCTCCTTGCATTGCGCCTCGAAGATCCCTGCGAAGTCGCGGGGCTGCTTGTTGATATCTACCATGTGGGCTTCGAGCCGCGAGAGGTAGAGGATATTGTCTATCAGGTGCAGCAGATAGTCTGCATTGTCGAGGATGCCTTGTCTCATGGCGCCCTCGTTCATGTTGGGCCTTTCCATGTCGAGTTGCTCCACATAGTCTATGATAGCCTGCATCGGCTTACGGATTTCCTGCACCATGTTCTTGACGAACATGTTCTTCGTGTTCTCCACTTCCTGTACCTTGTCGCTTGCCACGGTCATCTGGCGTTTCATCTCCATTATTTCCGTCTCGTCGCGCAGCATTCCACTGTATCCTGTCACTTGTCCTTCCTTGTCGTAGGTCGGCTTCAGGTAGAACCTCAGGTACAGGGGCAGTCCGTTCTTCACGCGCAGGGTGGTCCTGAGGCTGATGTTGAACTCTCTGTCGGTGGCATCGTCCAGGATGCTGAGCGTGCGCATGGTCAGTTTCTTCGACCGGTCATCGACGAGCGACATGCATCGGGTCTGGGTGAGGGCATACTGTATCTGTCCGACACTCTGGTAGATAGTCAGCAGATGCGATTCGGGGGAGTAGTTGATGAGCCGTATGTCGCTCTCCTTCAGTACGCTGTCGATGTCGTTGTCGTATTCCTTCAGGATAGCCTTGACCTCTTCCATGCGGGCCGTCTGTTGCTTTTGGGCCTCCCGTTCGCTGATGGCTGATGTCCGTTCGATGCAGGTGGCGAAAGTACCTGTTTGCTCACCGGCATCGTCCTTGACGGTCATCAGTTGGTATTCGTATGCTATTGATCCCTTGACCTGTGTATCGTGGATGCCGTCCAGGCTGTCTTCTTTCCCGCGGATGTCGAAGAAGTCTGTCATGGGGACTCGCTTGTCGATGACCTCCTCGGGGTCGCAGTTGAACAGTTCGCAGGCTTTCGGGTTGATATTCTGCAACTTCCCCTCCTTGTCGAAGAGCAGGATGCCCACCACTGGTGTGTAGAAGATCGACCAGTAGCGCAGTGTCCGTTCTTCGTCGAGGCGTTGTTGGTACTTTTCCTTGGTGATATTCTTCTTCGTACCGATAATCACGGTGGGCTTGCCTTCCTTGTCGCGTCGCAGCACGGAGAGGGTGATGATGAAGTCGAGCAGTTCGCTGTCTCCGTCCTCATTGTCCCTGGCCTTGAGTTCCAGTGTCAGTTGTCTTTCGCCTTTCTCTGGGTCGTATTCTGACGCGGCGAGTTCGTCGAGTGCTTCCTTCAGCCTGTCAAAGTCGCTTGGCGTATATCGCTGTGCAAACTCTTCCATGGTGTAGGTGTAACTGACCTGGCCGTTCTCATTTCGCCAGTCAAAGGTGTTCGACTCGACATTATATGTCCAGAGGCGCACGCTGCTTGTCTCCAGGATGAGGGCCAGCCGGCGGTTGCGCTTGTTGTTGACCTTGGTAAGCCTTTGGTTCTGCAGGCGGTAGGTGATGGCATAGAACAGGGCGATCAGCAGCAGCAGTCCTGCGCCAGCCAGTGCATAGCCTGTCCACGACGGAGCCGTGGGCTTCTGGAGTTCGGGGTAGAACCATTTGTCCTGGAGCGGCTGTATGCGTTCCGCCGTGTAGAGTTCTTTGTAGGTGGCATCGAGTTTGTTGAGCAGTTGCTGGCTCTGTGCCATAAACCTGTACTCGCCGTGGGGCATGTTCACGGGCGTCAGTTCCAGGTTGTCGATGTGGTAGCGGTCGATGAGCCATTTCAGCGAGAGGGTGTTCCATACGATCTGTCCCTCCTCCGTCGTGCTCACGCGCTTGACGGCGTCCCTCAGGTCGGTGGTGGGTGAGGCGTTCTTCTCCCAGCCGTAATCGACCATCAGGTGGTAGCACAGGCTGTTGGCATTGACGATCACGCTCACGCCGTCTTTGCCCAGGTCGTGGAAGTTGCGGATCTCTATGGGCTTCCCCTCTGGCGTAGCCACGCTCTGGGTGAACAGCGTGATGGCGCTCTGCCCGTAGAGCCCGTAGTCGTCGTGGAACCCCACGGAGAGTCCCAGCGTCAGGTCCGACTTTCCCGCTTTCAGGTCCTCGAAGGCTTCCTGGGCGGGCTTCAGTCTGATGGTATAGGGGATGTTCAGTTCTTTCATGAGCATCCTGATCAGGTCTATGTTGTAGCCGTCGGGCTCTCCCTGGTCGTTGAGGAAGGAGTAGGGCCACAGGTCCCACGCGTCTTCATAGACGAGGGGGTTCTTCTCTGTGAATACCGCGAGCGTATCTTCCTGGGCATGGAGACTCGGGAAGAGGAATAGCGTCAGCAAAAGCCCCGTGAGTGTTCTATATATTCTATAATGTGTCATCGGCAAAAGCCCGTTTCTCGTTTCGACTGCAAATATAATAATATTTTCTTAATTTTAATAGGTATTATCGGAAAAAATGTTATTTCCGCCCTTTTTGGAATGTAACAAAAGCGACGATTTCGTGTAACATTTGCGTGGCATGTTACTTTTTGCAAAGTCTTTGTTTCTTTTCGCAAAGTTCATAGTTAATAAATGTAATATATTTGCAGTCGAAACGCGAAGCGTGTGGAATTAACAACTGTAATTATTATCAATTAAATATTTACCTAACTAATTTAATTACTTATGTGGAATTTTAAATCACTACAAAAGCCGTTAGTGTTTCTGTTCCTGCTCTGTTTGTTCCCACTGGGAGCGATGGCTCAGAGCACCATTAAGGGAACGGTAAATGATGAAGCAGGCGAGCCGGTCATCGGTGCGACTGTGAAAGTGAAAGGTGCCAACACGGGTGCTATCACCGATTTCAATGGTGACTTCAGCATTCAGGCCTCTTCCAATGCCACTCTGGTATTCTCATACGTGGGTTATGTGACCCAGGAGGTGGCCGTTGCTGGCAAGAACAACATCCAGGTGACCATGCGTGAGGACAATACCACGCTGAACGACGTGGTTGTTATCGGTTATGGTGTCCAGAGGAAGAGCGACCTGACTGGTGCCGTTGCTTCTGTGAAGGGTGAAGAGATTAAGAACCTGAGCACAACAGACGCTGGTGCAGCCCTGCAGGGTAAAGTGTCGGGTGTGCAGATTATCAATACCTCTGGTGACCCTGCTGCTGGAGCCAGCATCCGTGTCCGTGGCTATTCTTCGAACTCTGGTAGCCTCGGCCCGCTGATCATCGTTGATGGATTGAAGGTTGACGGTATCCAGTATCTGGATCCTTCTCTCATCGAGTCTATGGAAGTTTTGAAGGACGCTGCTTCTGCTGCCATTTATGGTGCTCAGGCCGGTAATGGTGTGGTTATCATCACAACTAAGAACGGTTCTAAGGGGCAGGCTCATGTAACCTATAACCTGAAAGCAGCGAGCCAGTCACTGGGCAAGAAGGCAGACCTTTTCCACGCTAATGACTATATTGAGTATCACAAGTATCTTGGTGACCTTACAAACGAAGAACTTGAGCAGAAGGCTTACAAAACCGGTTTCGTTGATACCGACTGGTACGACGAGGTCTTTGAGCATAGTTGGAGTCTGCAGCATAACCTGACGGTTGAGGGTGGTAACGACAAGGGCCGTTTCCTCGTAGGTCTCGGCATCGTTGACAACGATGGTATGGTTAAGGGCAACAAAGATACCTATAAGCGTTTCACTGGTCAGGTGAATGCAGAGTACAAGTTCTTCGACTGGCTGAGTGTCACGAGCAACACTTCTATTGAGAAATATAAAACAAGAAGGTTGGGCAATGGTTACGGTTCGTTCCTGAACGCCGTGGTTTCTATTGACCCGCTGACTCCTGCTTACATTCGTGACGAGGCTGATTTCGGTGATGGTATGGCTGAGGCTTGGGCAACTGGCCAGCCTTATCCGGTTCTGTTACCTCCAGATTATACGGAAGAGAATCCTATTTGGTATGGTACCTCAAAGTATATCGTTGAAGCAACTGGTAACCCCCTTGCTCGTCGCGACGTAGCAAATGCTTACAGCGAGGGCGTGAACGTTCGCGGATCTTTGGCTGCCAACTTCACTCCATTAGATGGCCTGACTATTACTTCTCGTCTCGGCTACCGTATTGCTCAGGGCAACGGTCACGATTATAGTGAGCCTTGGTACCTGTCTTCAATGGCTACCAATGGTAATTATTCTATTTCTGCCAATACTAATGCAAGCCTATACTATCAGTGGGAGAACTTCGCCAACTACATGAAACAGTTTGGTAAGCATAACTTTGGTGCTATGATCGGTATGTCATATACAAAGAATCACTGGGACAATACCAGCGTATCTTCTTCTGATACTCAGATGATTCTGCGTGGTAATCATGCTCCCAATTTCCGCTATATAGACTGTTTGAACGACAATGGTAAGGCTCACCTGTCTGTAGGTAACACTCCTGGTGACGCTACTGAGTTGGCTTACTTCGGTCGTCTGTCATACTCTTTCGATGACCGCTATTTCCTGCAGTTCAACTTCCGTGCCGATGCTTTCGACTCTTCGAAGTTGTCAAAGGATAAGCGCTGGGGATATTTCCCCTCAGTATCTGCTGGTTGGACTATCAGCAATGAAAAGTTCTTTAAAAATGCTATCAGTACAAGTGCTGTTTCTTTCCTGAAAATCCGTGGATCATGGGGACGTAATGGTAACGTGAACGTTCTGAGTGGATATAAGTACAACCCGACCATCGGTCTGGGCGGCTATTATGTGTTTACCGATCAGGGTGGTGCGCAAGAAGGTGGTGCTCCTAATGGTGTTGCTAACCCCGACCTCACATGGGAGACTTCTGAGCAGTGGGATGCTGGTATCGATGCCCGCTTCCTTGACAATCGCCTGTCATTGACCATCGACTGGTATCGTAAGATGACCAAGGACCTGCTGGTTGACATTAAGCCTTATCCTGAGGTCGGTGCCAGCACAATTACGGTTAACTCTGGTAAGATTCTGAATACTGGTGTTGATATCGAGGCAGGGTGGCGTGACCGTATTGGTGACTTCAAGTACAGCATCAATGCAAACTTCTCTCCGTTGAAGAATGAGGTTCAGGCCGTGAACGATTTCCTTCCACGTTATACTCAGGGCGGTATCAGCGGTTTCAACCAGAAGGTGCAGTCAACCTTTGAGTCTGGACATACCATTTGGTACTTCCGTGGATTTGAATATCAGGGTGTTTATAACAAGGACAACTACAAGTTGGTTGGTCATACAGAGTTTGACCCCGCAAGTGAAGGCAGGCCAATTTATGGAGGTATGGTACCTGATCTTAATGAAAATGGTGAGCAGAAGACTGATGCCGACGGTAATGCCTTGAAGAAGTGGGGAAGTGTGTTTGCTCCCAATGAGGATACAGATATGGTTGATCTTGGTTCTGGTATTCCTAAGTTTACCTATGGTATCACGTTGAATATGGAGTATAAGGGCTTCGACCTTACCGTATTCGGAACAGGTGCTTCTGGCAACAAGATTTATAACTTGATGGTTTCTGCCGATCGTCCCCGTGTTAACGGTCTGAATACTTGGTGGTTGGATTCTTGGAGGAAGAATGAAGAAGGTGTTTACACCACTCAGGGTCAGTATCCTGATATGAACTATGTTGCTAAGGACTGGGTATTCTTCAGTTCTTCAGCCAATGTCTTCAGCGGCTCTTACTTCAAGTTCAAGCAGATTCAGTTGGGTTACACCATTCCACAGAATATAACAAAGAAATTCTTGGTTAGTAACCTGCGTCTCTCTATTTCACTCGATGACTTCTTCACGATTACCAACTATCCTGGTGCGGATCCTGAGACCTCTTCTTTCGACAATGGTGCTTCTCGTGGTTGGGATAATGGTAACTATCCAACCTCTAAGAAGGTCGTGTTTGGTCTAAACGTTACATTCTAATAAAGGTAAAATAGTAAAGATATGAAAAAGATATTATTTTCAATGCTCGCGCTTGTTGCTGGTGGCGCTGCATTAACCTCCTGTAATGATAAGTTGGACATCGAACAGAAGGCTAGTTTGACAACTGCAACCTTCTATCAGTCTGATGATGATGCAGCGAAGGCTTTGGCTTCTGCATACGAGCAGTTCCAATGTAATACCATGGGGCGTGCAATGGGTCCTGGTATCTATACGCCAGCAAGAGTTCTGGCTAACCATCCGGGCGACGATGTGAACTATGGTGGCTCCATGTATGGTGACCATGAGTTTGGCGGTTCTGTTGATGAATTCCGTTTTAAGCATACTCCTGAGGCTATCGACTATCATTATCAAGGTCTTTACCTCTCCATCTTCCCGGACAACCTCGTTATTGAGTATTTCGGTGACAAGGAGGATGCAACTCCGTTCCAGAAGCAGGCTGTCGCTGAGGCTCGCGTGCTTCGTGCTTACAACTATTTCCTGCTAGCCTGCTATTGGGGTCGTCCACCATTTATCGATCACCAGATTACGATGGCCGACACTCCTACTAATAGTGAAATGACCCAGCAGGAGTACTTCGTATGGTGCGCTCAGGAGTGCGAGAAGGCGCTTCCCGACCTGCTCGAGCGTCAGAGTCCTGACGACAAGGATGGCGCATATCGCGTTACCAAAGGCTTTGCTAACGCATTTGCAGGTAAGGCTTATATGTTTGCAGGTGACTTCGCAAAGGCTAAGGAATGTTTGAAGAGAGTGATAGACTCTGGTAAGTATGCACTGGTTTCTGGTGATGATTGGGCTAATCTTTTCCACATCGAGGGCGACGGTGCTCCTGAGAAGATTTTTGAGGTAAACGTTAGATACAATCCTGGTGCAGGCGAATGGAGCACAGGTAGTGGTCTCGGATGGAACCAGCACAGCACGTGGATGGAGCCTCAGTGCTTCCAGATCCGTACTGGTTACTTCAAGAAACCCCCATTGAACAATTATAATGGTGGTGTAGAAGGTTGGGGTTCTATCGGTCTTCCCGAGTGGTATTCTGAGGCCTTTGTTGCCAATGATGGGCGCGACTCCAAGCGTTTGAGAGCCACGATGGTGAACATTGAGGATTTGATTTATGGTACTACTGGTATTCCTGCAATTGACGAGTATTATGCAAAACTTAAGAATATTCCAACTGATCATGCTGGCTTGGTTAAGTGGGACAAGATAGGTATTTCGGAACTTGCTGGTCACTATGGTCAGTCATTCTGGATTCCATTGAAGCATGTAATCCGTGCCGCTGATGCTTCTGAAGGCGATAACAAGTATGGTAATGTTCACCGTCTGAATAACATCATCATCATGCGTTATGCTGAGGTGCTCCTTAACTATGCTGAGTGCTGTCTCCGTACAGGCGACGCAGGAACAGCGGGAACCTATATTAAGATGATTCAGGAGCGTGCTGGCTCTAAGACAGTCCTTTCTGGCACTCCTACACTTATTGACCTGAAGAAGGAGAAGTCATTCGAACTCTGGTTCGAGGGATGCCGTTATCAGGATGTTATGCGTTGGAGTTTACTCGACAATGATAGTTATGACAAAGAGGCTATTGAGCACCTCAAGAATCAGGGCAAACATATTCCTCACCTTGTTGATAGGGTATTCCGTAATCCTGCTGATTATCCTGCTGATGAAGATAGAGTTTGGCAGCATAGTAGTGATGGCTCTGATCCTGATGACCGTTTCTATCTGTTCCATACTCATGAGGCAATGGATGCAGGTTATGAGGTAGGATGGCAGGAGAAACACAGACTCTTCCCGTATCCGCAGAGTGTTATCGAGATGAATCCGAATATTGTTCAGAATCCCGGTTGGTAATAGATTTGATGAATTAATAAAGAGGTGCCGCATCGAATGGATGCGGCATCTCTTTGTTAGTTATGCTAATTAAAGTCTTCCTGACTTCGGCGATGCGTCACCTTGTCCGTGCATGCGGTTGCGACGACATAGAGAATTTCTGGAAAAGGGTGTCAGGGTGACAGAACGCCCATCCACAAAGGGTTTGCACCCTTTCGGGGGGTGACAGAGGGTGACAGGAGGGTGACAGGTCGGTGGAAAATATAGGCTTGTCGAATGTGAATAATCAGGAAGCCGAGCAATTCTCGAGAGAATTCACAGGAAAGGAGGCACTATAGTCAGAGTTTCCTCGGAGCAGGCCTCCGAATTCTCGAGAGAATTCAGAGTTTTTATAACATATCCTGTCACCCTCCTGTCACCCTCTGTCACCCCCCGAAAGGGTGCAAACCCTTTGTGGATGGGCGTTCTGTCACCCTGTCACCCTTACTTTGAAAAATACGCTATCTCTTCGGTGCTCAGGCTGGTAATTTCCGCAATATCCTCTAATGGATATCCCTTCTCCCTCATCTTCCGCGCTACCTCCAGTTTTTCCTGATAAGCCTCTTTCTTCGCTTCCTCACGTCCTTCAGCCCTTCCTTCAGCCCTTCCTTCTGCGAGCCCTTCCATTCGTGCCGCGCCAAAGGTGTTCTTCTGGTCTTCCAATGCAAGGAGGTGCCGCTCGTAGGCCACTTGCTCTGATCGGCTCATCTGCATATACAGCAGTTTTTCGCGGGCCTCGGCCAAGCCGGGGGTCGTCGTGTTGTCCTTTATACGACCATTCTTCAGGTAGTCCAGCCATTCCTCAATCGGTGTGGTAGCAACGTCGTTGAACTCATTAACACGGATGATGTAGTACTCAGGGAATACTTCCTCAGGAACTTTCATCTTGATGACATTGTTCTCCTTGACATTGATCTTCAGTTGGTCGCCAGTATGCACACCCACGAAGTTAGTACTGCCGTGATAGAGATAGTCGGAACCCTTACCCAAGTCGAAATAAAGAATGTTGACGGAATAGACCTTCTTGACCTCGTTGTAGCGCTGTCCGAGAGAGATGTGCTCAGTAATGGCCTTGGCTACTCCATAGAGAATACGCTCCAGATAATAGAGTTGGGTCGTCAACTGCACTTCAACGATGATGATATCGCCCCTGGAGTCCTTGGCCTTGATATCCACGCGGTTAAACTTGTCGTCGATAGCATCCTGGTTACCCTCGCTCTCCAGAATCTCCACTATGGTGATAGTCTCACCGAGCAAAACGGTAATAAGACCTTCCAGCACACCGAAGTTCACTTTGTCGCGAAGCATCCGCTTCACCGCCCAATCAAATCGAACATACTTCTCGTTTACCATCGCCTTTTTTCCTTTCACTTTTTTGTCCTCATGCTTCATAATCATTAAATTTAGAGGGTTAAACAATATTGTTGCGGACGGACCCTCGATGGCCTATCCGCCTGCAAAGATACGACAAGTTTTCCTAACTGCCAAACAATTCATGGAAAACTTGCAACATAAGCAGGGCTTATAAAAAAATGGTGTGCCCCGAAGGACACACCATTTGTGTAGAGTGTATGTAATCTTAGATTACTTCTGGATGAACTTCTTGCCGTTCTGGATAACGATGCCCTTGTAGGCAGCGTCAACCTTCTGACCAGCGAGGTTGTAACGAGCGCCGTCCTGAGCCTTGGCAGCCTTCACATCCTTGATGCCAGTACCCTCCAGGTCAAGCACCTTAACGTTTGTAATCACGTGCTTTCCGGGAATCTTACCACACTGGTAGAAAATCATGGCGTCAGTGCACTC
>OCTW011607641.1_pt1 | contig 27361 bp, 19 predicted proteins | sample 1539671 | NCBI WGS metagenome assembly OCTW01 (sample SAMN02144230, study PRJEB22623) | gut metagenome | biome: sheep rumen | host: Ovis aries | place: New Zealand | reverse complement strand
GTTTTTTTGTGGATTAATACATTGTCACAATTTTTGCAATTAATCTTTGTAACATAATACCATTGAAATGCAACAAATATTACTTATTAAGCTCATAACTAGTCTGATTTGTTTCCTGTCAATGTGCCTATCATATTAGAAAGGGTTGACAAATAATCCAAATCTTTACTGCTAGAAGATGAACTGTTAGAAGTATTCGTCGAATTCTTCTTTGTTGAGCTACTATTATTACCAGAAGTACTATTACTTGTACTACTCTCATCTGATAAATCTATAGCAATCTTTGCACTTGCAGAATTAACATATAATATCTTATTCCAATCATTGAATCCAGTAGCTGTAACCTTTACATTATGTACTCCATATGGAACCGTAAGGGTTTCATTAGCATTTACAGGATTTCCATCCAGATATACAGTAACTCCGGGCATTGAGACTACAAATGTGAGCTGACAAGTCTTAGGTCCGCCTCTTTCGACATTGCCAAGGTCAATTACTGTTATCTCTCCCTTCTTGACATCACATTTTATAGTTCCACCATATCCGTTATTTGCAACAGTAACATCATAGCTGCCTTCTGGAACTTCAGTAAGCAAATCCGGCGTAATCTTAGCAAATATATAGGAACCAATCTGAACCATACTACCGTCAAAATTGGCTGTGTTAACAAATTGTATATATCCATGCCCCGTTGTTACTGCAATAGAAAGAACTCCAGAGTCCTTACCAACAATAGTTAAGGTATCGTTTTCTCCAATACTCAGTATAGATACAGATTCGTTACCGGAATATACACAGATATTGTCGGTATAAGAATAGGTTGCACTACCAATGCTTATTTTATGAGCGTCTTTATTAATTGTATAATTGGTAACCCCCGTCTGAGTCCACGTCTTATCTGACATCTTAATACTACTTAATGCATTTGACTTTAGCTTATCGCCTAATACTACTGCAGTTCCCGGTGTAAAGTTAAGCGAGCTACTCTCACTACCGTATTTGTCAAGAAATTGCGTGGCGAGGCTGTATTTATAGCGAAGTGTCCTTGTTGTTACAGTATTATATACGGTAATTGTCTCCTCTATCATGTTGAGTTCCTGTATAATACAGATATTATTATCAACTTTAGAATCACTGTTTTCTGTACTGTTAGACGTTGGAAGCGCCTTGGTTTTACCAAAGTGGGGCTCGTTCTCACCGCAACCAACAAGCATTGTCATTGATAGCATTAGGACAATAAGAGCACATGTTAATTTCATTATTTTTGATCTAATATTCATTATTCTTCTCCATATTTATCAATCAACTTCTCAGCCCTTTTATAAAGGTAGTCTTTGCTATTGTGCTGTGGATAGTTTAATACGTCTTCAAATAATTCCTTTAATACCTCTCCTATTAATGGTCCTTCTTTTAGTCCCATTTTGACAAGGTCACTTCCTGTTATTTCGAGTTCTCTTATACTAAGAGCCTGTTTCTCTTCTATTATGTGATTATAAATCTTCTCATATTCATTTATATATGATAGTTTCTCTTCTCTCATATATTCTGACTGAGCGAGAGTATCCGCCCTGTTCACAGTGAAAATATCCGGAAATGCCTCTATTCCAATTTCGACAATCTTGTGTCGAATAACTTTTTCATCAAGCGCTGGTCTCTCATCATGGTACCTTACCAGCCTTACAACCTTTTTTCGCGTAGCATTATCCATTTTCAGTCTGCGAAGAACATTATTAGCTATTCTGGCGCTTTCAACAGGATGACCATAGAAGTGGTTGTACCCTTTATCATCCATAGTCTTCTTTATGGGCTTTCCTGTATCATGAAGAAGCATTGTAAGCCTAAGGACACGATTAGGCGGCACATTCTCCATAGATATTACAGTATGTTCTCCCACATTGTAAATATGATGCTTACTATTCTGCTCACACCTAATCATCTCATCAAATTCGGGGAGAATATACTTTGTTAATCCTAGATTATATAATTCTGTTACATGCCTGGGATTATCAGACTCTATAGTCTTAAGAAGTTCATCTCTAATTCTCTCGCTGCTAATATTCTGAATAGTAGATGCAAGTTCTCTAATTGCATTTTTGGTATCCTCATCCACTTCAAAGCCAAGCTGAGCCGAGAATCTAATTGCTCTTAACATTCTAAGGGCATCTTCACTAAATCTCTCCCTGGCATTGCCAACACATCTGATAATACCAATCTTTATATCATCTAATCCACCGAATTCATCTATCAATCCATCTGTATCATTATATGCCATAGCATTAATAGTGAAATCGCGTCTTAATAAATCCTCTCTGAGATTACCTGTAAATTCCACAGATGAAGGATGTCTGCTGTCATAATACTCTCCATCAATACGATATGTTGTTACCTCATATCCCTTTCCTCCCATAAGAACAGTAACAGTTCCATGCTCTATACCTGTATCAACCGTTTTCTTAAATATAGATTTTATTTCACTCGGGAACGCGTCTGTTGTTATGTCCCAGTCGCCAGGCTTGCGCCCTAATATAGCGTCACGGACAGCGCCGCCTACAGCATAGGCTTCGTGTCCGTGATTATGTAACATATCTATTATACGCTTTACCTCTTTTGGTAATTCAATTCTCATATAACATCCTTCTAATATGCTTTACCCCAGTATACCAGTTTCTTTGCAGGTGCGCCGCAGCATACACAGGTTTTTGCTATTTCCTCCTGTTCAAAAGGCATACATCTACTTGTTGCTGTTGTATCTTCTTTAATCTTCTCTTCACATTCAACATTTCCGCACCACATACCTCTGATAAAACCTGGCTTTTCTTCAACAGCCTTAACAAATTCTTCATAGTTAGTAGCATCACTAATATGTGAATCCAGGTACTCTTTAGCTCTGTCATACATGTCTTTCTGCATGTTATCCATTGTCTTCTGAACAGTCTCTACGACCTCGCCAAGCTTACAATCAATCTTTTCTCTGGTGTCTCTTCGCACAACAACACATTTACCAGCTTCTATGTCCTTTGGTCCAATCTCAATACGAATTGCAACGCCACACATCTCTGCCTCAGAGAATTTCCATCCAGGGGACTTATCAGAATCATCTATTGTAGCTCTGATTTCAGCATCCTGTAAGCTCTTAAGAAGCTCATTTGCCATATCTAGGACGCCTTCCTTCTTCTGCTGAATAGGTATAACACACACCTGGGTTGGAGCAATCTTCGGTGGCAGGCATAATCCTGCATCATCACTATGAACCATAATAATTGCACCAATTAACCTTGTTGATACGCCCCAGGATGTCTGATGCGCATATTGTAATTTATTATTATTGTCTGTATATTGTATTCCAAATGCTTTGGCAAAGCCATCTCCAAAGTTATGACTTGTACCGGATTGAAGGGCTCTGCCGTCTGGCATCAACGCCTCGATAGTATATGTAGACTCGGCTCCTGCGAACTTCTCCTTATCTGTCTTCTTACCCTTAATCATAGGAATTGCCAGAACTTCTCTGGCAAAATCAGCATACACATCAAGCATCTGTATAGTGCGCTCTTCTGCATCTTCGTGAGTTGCATGAACTGTATGACCTTCCTGCCACAAGAATTCCGAAGAGCGAAGGAAAGGACGTGTAGTCTTCTCCCATCTAACTACTGAACACCACTGGTTATAGCATTTGGGCAAATCTCTATACGAATGAATAATATCTTTATATAAATCACAAAACAGTGTCTCTGATGTAGGTCTAACGCATAGTCTCTCCTGCAATTTCTCCTCTCCACCATGTGTCACCCATGCAACTTCAGGAGCAAATCCTTCCACATGATCTTTCTCTCTCTGAAGGAGACTTTCAGGGATAAAAAGAGGCATATACACATTTTCTACACCAACCTTCTTAAATCTTTTATCAAGAATACTCTGGATATTCTCCCAGATTGCATATCCTCTAGGTTTAAGAATCATACATCCCTTTACAGCAGAATAATCCATTAACTCTGCCTTTTTTACCACATCTGTGTACCATTTTGTATAATCTTCTTCTCTTGATGTAATTTCTTCAACAAATTTCTTATTATTCGACATTCTTTACTCCTTAAACACGCAGAAATACTAACCTATATTATCATTTTATATATGTTTTATCAAGACTATCTATACATTCTAAGAGCTACTTCAATAGCTATCTCTGAATAAAAACCCCTTAGTTTCTCCATATCTTCTTCAACGCCGGCTATTACAGCCTCGTTAAGCTTTACAAAATATGTAATAATCTTGTCATAATCCCTTATCTTCGATATAGAATCCCATATTCCCTGCTCTTTCTCAAGAGAAGATACCGCAATAGCCTCCATACATATGTGAAGCTCTCCTGTTATATCAGATGCCTCCATCATCATATCAGGTCTCTTCTTTCTCTCTTCTAAGAAATATGCCTTTGCACCGTCTACATCGCCTTTTCTGAAGAATTCTCTCAACCCTTCTCTAACAGCCTTAATCTCTATCTTCTCGCCAACAATACCCACCTTTAACTCTTTCGCTTTGATATTATTATGTACCACCCACAGATACCACAAGAATTCTGATATAAAGCCAAATATTCTCCTATGATATGAGTCTTCCTCTTCAATAACAATATTATCTTCCAACTCGAATAGTATATCAAAAAGCCATTTACAATAATTACAGAATAGTTCTCTTCTAGCAATCATAATATTGCCAAAAAAGGTGCCTTTATCGTTTACAAGCCTATCATAATCTTCCAGATAATCGGGGTATATTCTACTTATTACTTTCCTTGTTTCATCAAGATAATATGGCTTGTGATTCTCTGAGAAGCCATAATAGTATGTATAATTAAGATTAAGGCATTTACTGGTAATGCAATCATATTCTTCCAGAAAACCAACAATCTGCTCTTTGTTAAGCAAACTATCATTATCATCTACCAGATATCTCCTATAATGACAAGTCCCTATAATATCCACATCAGTTACATTCTTGTAAATGTAATAAATCCCTGTAAGTTCACTATAATAACAGTTCTTTGAAGATATGTTGTCACCTTCATCATCTCGCAGATATCCGTATGTATTATCTTTTCCTGCTGCTCCTACAAATAAAGGTTTGTATAAGTCTATATTAGACTCATCAAACCTTTTATGTGTCATAGTATATATCCTTATTTTGTCTCCCATCACTCCACCAATAATATTATGTCTTGATTTAACAATTAACCTTGACCGAGCATTTACACTCTGAATCTATATCCAATCCCCCATATAGTCTCAATATATTGTGGCTTTGACGAATCAAGTTCAATCTTCTCTCTAACCTTCTTGATGTGTACAGTAACAGTCTTGGCATCCCCAAAAGAATCCTGTCCCCAAATAGCCTGAAACAGTTCTTCTTTGGATATAACCCTGTTAGGATTCTGTACAAGAAATAAAAGAAGTTCAAACTCCTTGGAAGACAGCTGCACATCTTCTCCATTAACAGACACTATTCTGCTATCCTCGTCAATTCTAAGACCACGTATCTCTATTATATTCTTCTTACCAGGGGAGTTACTGCCTACAAGCCTTTCGAACCTACTCATATGAGCCTTAACTCTTGCTACTAATTCCCCAGGCGAAAAAGGCTTGGTTATATAATCATCTGCCCCCATACCAAGTCCACGTATCTTGTCAATATCATCTTTCTTGGCAGATACAAGAAGAATAGGTGTGTTCTTAACTTCTCTAATCCTCTTACACACTTCAAATCCGTCAACTTCGGGCAACATTAAATCAAGAATAAATAAATCATAGTCTCCTTCTATTGCGCGTTTTAAGCCAACTTTCCCATTATCTTCTACTGTCACCTCGTAATTATTTACTTCCAAATAATCCTTTTCTAATTGAGCAATAGCTTCATCATCTTCAACAATTAATATCCTTTGCATATTACTCCCCTTATCTTACGATTCTACGTACTTTCTAAGCACAAAGCTCATTGTGGTGCCTTTTCCAACGTTACTTGACACCCATATCTTACCGCCATGATCTTCAACAATCCTTTTTACTATAGATAGACCTATGCCACTACCCCCAGCGGAAGTATTCCTTGACTGGTCTCCTCTATACATTCTGTCGAATACATATGGCAAATCTTCTTTCGAAATACCTATACCATTGTCCTTAATATCGACCTGAACAAATTCACCTGCATCATGTATAGAGAAAACAATCCTAGAATCCTTCTCTCCACGATATTTCACTGAATTATTAACAATATTATTAACAACCCTTGCCAATTGCTCCGGGTCTGCTATACAGACCACGTCAGGATCAAGGTAATTAGTATATATCAGTTTTATATTTTTGTGGGATAAATCCATGCTAATGTCGCACGTACAGTCCTGAAAATAATCTGAGATATTAATCTTTTGAAAATTATATGGAATCATGCTTGTATCAAGATTACTATATAATGTCAACTCATTAATCAGATTATCCATCTCGATTGCTTTGTTAAGAATTGTCCGAACATATTCTTCCTGCTTCTTAGTGTTATTAGCAACACCATCTAGAAGCCCCTCAGAATACCCTTTGATAGCCGTTATAGGCGTTTTCAAATCATGAGCAATACTAGAAATAAGCATTTTCTGCTCATTTTCATCTTCAAGCCTTTGTTCAGCACTTGTTTTAAGCCTGATTCTCATCTCTTCAAATGTGTCACAAAGCTCACTAAGCTCATCAACACCATTACCGGATATATTAAAATCCAAATCCCCTTCTTTAATACAGTCAGCCGCCTTAGTAAGTTTTCTAATATTAGGCACAATACCCTTATATATCCATAGAATCAATATCGTAGCTGTAAGAATAAGAATCAAAGATGCCGATGCAATAGCATCTACTGACAGACCACTCAGATTCTCTTTGAGTCTAAGCATAGTCTCGTTTGTAAAATTAGAGAATCCAAGCAGCATATAAGCAGTAAATACTATTATAAGCGGCACAAAGATAATTATACAAAATGCTAAAACCAGTCTTGTTCTAATCTTCATATGTTATGCGTTCTTAAGTGCATCCACCTTGTCTAGCTTCTCCCATGGGAGATCCAAATCACTACGTCCAAAATGACCATAAGATGATGTTTGCTTATAAATTGGACGGCGAAGATCTAACATCTTAATAATACCGGAAGGTCTTAAATCAAAGTTATTTCTTACAATTTCTACAAGTTCTTCATCTGACTTCTTACCTGTGTTAAATGTGTCAACCATTATTGAAGTTGGCTCCGCAACACCAATAGCATAGCTTAATTGAATTTCACATTTGTCAGCAAGTCCTGCCGCAACAATATTCTTAGCAACATATCTTGCTGCATAAGCTGCAGAACGGTCAACCTTAGTACAATCTTTTCCGGAAAATGCTCCACCACCATGACGAGCCATTCCACCATATGTATCTACTATAATCTTACGTCCTGTAAGACCAGCATCTCCATGAGGTCCACCAATCACGAAACGGCCTGTAGGGTTGATAAAGAATTTTGTCTTATCGTCTATCATTTCCTTAGGAATAACAGGATCGAATACATACTTCCTGATATCTTCATGAATCTGCTCCTGTGTTACATCCTCACTATGCTGTGTTGATAGCACAACAGCTTCTAATCTCTTTGGTTTTCCATTTTCATCATACTCTACTGACACCTGTGTCTTACCATCAGGTCTAAGATATTTAAGTGTGCCGTCTTTCCTGACTTTTGTAAGTTGAAGTGAAAGCTTATGTGCAAGATCAATTGGATATGGCATATAGTCTTTAGTCTCGTTAGTTGCGTATCCAAACATCATACCCTGATCGCCAGCACCTGTATCAAGATTATCAGTAAGTGAACCTTCCTTTGCTTCAAGGGCTTTATCTACTCCCATTGCAATATCTGCTGATTGCTGATCAAGCGCAACCATTACAGCGCAAGAATTGCCATCTAATCCTTTTGCTCCATCATCATATCCTATCTCAAGAACAGTGTCTCTAACAATCTTAGGAATATCAAGATTAGCTTTAGTTGTTATCTCTCCTGTAACAAGTACAAATCCTGTACAAGAAGCCGTCTCACAAGCAACGCGACTCATGGGATCTTGTTCATAACAAGCATCTAAAATAGCATCTGAAACTGCATCACATACTTTATCAGGATGTCCTTCCGTTACTGACTCTGATGTAAATAATAATTTTTCCATTTAAATATCCTTTCTTTGTATAGCATAAAAAAACCGCCTTAAAAGCGGACCGAACAAAGAGATTCTCATCGTTCGATAACTCGCTTTGGTTGGCACCTTCCCTATAGGGGGTTGCCGTGGCTTCGTCGATCCATACTATCTCCACCACTCTTAATAAGAATCATGCTATAATATTCATTTTCTTGCTAACAATACACCCTAAAACCATTTTTGTCAACAAAAACATATAAATATGTAGTTTTTTGATAAAAAATCATTGCCAAAAACTATATGTAACGATTATAATACTATTGGGTGTTCACAAAAAATGCACAATATATTGTTTACATAAATAAGAAAAAACACTACATATGATTTTTCAGGAGAAGAATAATGGCAAAACTTGAAGTCAAAAAACTAAAACCAGGAATGGTAGTTGAAAAGGCTATAGTAACTAAAAGAGGACAGACCATTGCAAAGGTTGGAACTGAATTAGATTCAAAGCTTATCGCTCGACTTTCATTCTACAAGATAGAAGAAGTTGTTGTAGAAGATGGTTTCAATGACGAACCCGCTAAGCCTTTAGAATTAGAAGATGTTCTGCCACCAAAGAAAGAAGAGCCAAAGGAAGAACCTAAGAAAGAACCCTCTCAAATAAGAGAGTCTATGTCATATACAAACAGGCTCCAAAGCAACCAGGAATTCCAGGACTTCCAGTTAAGTTACTCTGAGAACATGGCGGCACTGGAAGAGACGTTTGACACTATTATATTCGGAGATGGCAACATTTCTGAAGAAAAACTTATTAAGAATGCCGAATCACTTTTTGCATCTAAGACAAGTATTCAAATGTTTGATCTACTTCATTGCATGAAGTCAATAGACGATAGCGTATATGCACACTCAATTAATGTGGCACTCATTTCTCGTGCCATTGGCAAATGGCTCAAATTATCAAGAGAAGAACTTAACGAACTAACAATAGCCGGTCTTCTTCATGATATTGGTAAAGCAGAGATTCCCAGTGAAATCCTTAATAAAACAGGCAAATTAACAGACGAAGAATTTGACTTAATTAAGTCTCACGCTCTAAAGGGAAGCAAACTCCTTAAGAAAGCCGGATTTAACAGTAATATTCAATTTGCCGCATTACAGCATCATGAAAGAAGTGACGGAAGCGGTTATCCACGTGGACTAGAAGCAGATGAGATATCAGATTTTGCATCAATTATTGCTATCGCCGATGTATATGATGCTATGACCTCTGCTAGAAGTTATAGAACTCCAAAGTGCGCATTCCAGGTAATTGCTGCATTTGAAGAAGAAGGATTGAAGAAATATAATACCAAATACATTCTTACATTCTTAGAGAGAATAGCTAATGCTTATCAGAATAGTATGGTTATGTTATCAGATGGAAGAAGTGGCAAGATTGTATATATTAACAAGAGTCGCCTGTCCCGTCCGATAGTTCAAGTCGATGACGAAACAATGGTTGACTTAAGTAGAGAGACAGATATTTCAATTACATCTATTCTTTAGAAATTAAATGTATATATAACAAAGGCTTACAACGCACGTTGTAAGCCTTTTCTTTACCTTAAATATTCAATAAAACTATTTGTCTATGATACTCTTACAATGAATTTCTCAATCTGCGTCTCAGAATCAGTTTTCTCAATTACAGCTCCAAGCCCTCTTAATTTCTCTTCAAATCTCTCATATCCTCTTTGGATATAGTGAATATCATCTACAATTGTGATTCCTTCTGCTCCAAGTCCTGCTATAACAAGAGCCGCACCTGCACGAAGATCCGGTGCACTGACTCTGGCTCCTTTGTAGCTATCAATACCTCTGATAATTGCTATATTGCCTTCAACCTGAATATTGGCTCCCATTCTTGCAAGTTCATCAACATACTTAAATCTATTCTCAAATATAGATTCATTAACAGTACTAGTACCCTCTGCAAGAGCAAGTACAACAGTCATCTGAGGTTGCATATCAGTAGGAAATCCCGGATAAGGAAGGGTTGTTACCTGTGTTGCAGTAAGCTTATTCTTGCAAATAACTCTGACAGCGTCATCATATTCTATAACCTGACATCCAGCGTCAATAAGCTTTGCTGATGTTGCTTCCAAATGCTTAGGAATAACATTCTTTACTAGGATATCTCCCTTAGTCGTTGCTGCCGCAAACATAAATGTTCCAGCCTCAATCTGATCTGGAATTACAGAATACTCTGTTCCATGCAATCTATTAACACCATGAATTCTTATTACATCTGTACCTGCACCACGAATATTAGCTCCCATACTGTTAAGGAAGTTGGCAACATCTACAACGTGTGGCTCTTTCGCAGCATTTTCAATAATGGTCTTACCTTCTGCAAGAGTCGCTGCCATCATAATATTGATTGTAGCGCCAACTGATACTTTATCCATATAGATATGGTTACCAATCAGTCTCTTGGCGTTAACAGATATAAGGCCATAACTCAAATCCACTTCGGCACCAAGGCTCCTAAATCCTTTGACATGAAGATCAATTGGTCTAGATCCTATATCGCATCCACCGGGAAGAGCAACTTCTGCCTTCTTGTATTTGCCTAGTAGAGCTCCCAGCAAATAATACGAAGCTCTAATTTTCTTAATATATTCGTAATCTACACTAAGACGACCTATTGTTGTTGCATTAACCTTGATGGTATGACTATCAATTCTCTCGATATGAACGCCTATATCTTCCATTGCTCCAATCATTACGTTAACATCACGAACATCAGGAAGATTATCTATAACAACAGTGTCATCTGTCATGATAGCCGCAGCAATTATTGCAAGTGCAGCATTCTTTGCTCCACCTATCTCAACCTCACCATTTAATGGCCTGCCGCCTTTTATAACATATTGTTCCATAAACAAATCCCTCTTCAAATTAATTGCTAATCGCAATCATTAAGATTATATCACAAAAAACAGCCTTGTAAATATACATAAACGACGAAACAACTAATAAAATATTCTCAAGTATACTAAAAATTGCACTAGCATTTCTGGCTTTCATATAGTTTATGATAAAACCCTTTGTTAGTCAAAAGCTCATTATGCGTGCCCATTTCCTCTACCTTGCCATCCTTAATCACAAGAATAATATCAGCATCAATTATTGTTGAAAGCCTATGTGCAACGATAATTGTTGTCTTATTCTTCATAATCTTAAGAAAAGCCTCCTGTATTAGCTTCTCATTAAGAATATCAATAGAAGATGTTGCTTCATCCAGAAGTATAATATTAGAATCTCTTAGCATAAGTCGGGTGATACATATAAGTTGCCTCTGCCCTTCTGATAGATTCCCTTCTTTAACTTTCGTATCATATCCATCTGGCAGATTCATTATGAATTCATGGGCATTACACTCTTTTGCTGCCCTAATAGCATCTTCTCTTGTCGATTCAGAATTTCCCATACGAATATTATCCATAACTGTACCCGATATGAGAAATGTCTCTTGAAACATAAGCCCCATCATTGAACGAACTCTATCTGCAGACATATCTCTAATATTTACTCCACCAAGGAGAATCTCTCCCTCCATATAGTCATAGTATTTGAGAAGAAGCTTCATAATAGTAGTTTTGCCACATCCTGTTGGTCCTACTATTCCCATCTTTTTCCCTTTAGGTACCGTAAATGTTATATCATCAATGGTTTTCTTATCTGTATAACCAAATCCAACATGATTAAAGGTAATATCTGTTTCTACATCCCTATTATCATCTATCTCATTATCTAAGTGTTCCGTCGGAGCATCAATCAGTTCATATATCCTATCAATACACACGAAGGAATTCTGTAATTCAGTTATCACAGAAGAAATGTCATTAAATGGTTTTGCAAACTGACTTGCATAGGCAAGAAAACTTGTTAATCCGCCAATTGTAACACTCCCAGTTATTGCAAGGTACCCACCTCCAAGTGTAACTAAGGCATAACAAATAGCATTGACTAATCTGGTAAGCGGATTCGTTAATGATGAATAGAAAATCGCTTTTCTTGACACCTTCTCGTTTTCTGCATTCTTCTCTAGAAACTTATCTTTAAAATATTCTTCTGCCTCTTCATTGTTAATAACCTGCTTCATAGTTATAATATCCGAGGAAAGATCCGTTATTTCCCCTCGGACCTTTGCCTGCGATGCAAAATATGTATTACATTTCTTAGAAATAAATCTGGCCACAACCAATGATAACGGCGTCATAACCAAAACAGCAACAGCAAGATATATGTTAATGCTTAGCATAAAAGAAAAAGTAATAACAATAGTTACAACCCCTACGAAGAATTGGTTGAATCCCAGGAGAAGCCCTTCACTTATCCCATCGCAGTCTACTATTATCCGACTTAATATGTCTCCTTCGGAATAAGAATCTACGAATTCGTATCTGGCATTAACAAAGCTTGTAAATGCTCTTTTTCTCAGATCAGAAGATATTCCATATACAATTCTATTATTAATCCCATTCATAATCCAAAGAAAAATCGAACTTATAACAATAGAAAGTGCCATCTCTTTGATTATTAGGATAAGTCCATCAAAATCCACATCTCCTACTCCTATTATCTTATCCATTCCCTGACCCATAAGCACAGGAACAAGAAGGGAAAGACCTGTAGAAATAAGCGCGCATATCATCGATACTACAAATAACAGAATATATTTTCTATAGTCTCTGAAAAGTCGTCTAAGCATAACTACTCCTTTCCGGAAACTGCGCAAAGAACATCTTAGAATAAAGGGAGCATCTTGTAAGAAGTTCTTCGTGTCTTCCCATGTCAAGAAGTTTACCATTATCAATAACTATTATCCTGTCTGTTCTCATTACCGCGCTTGGTTTCTGTGAGGCAATAACAACTGACATATCTGAGGACAGCACATTATCAAGAACCTGCTTTTCTGTTATCATGTCAAGCGGATTAGTTACATCATCCATAAGGAGAAGTTCAGGCTTTTTACTAAGCGCTCTGGCAAGAGAAAGTCTTTTCTTCTGTCCAGTTGACAGATTATTACCATTCTTAATAAGCTTCTCATCTACACCGCCCTTATTATCAACTACTTCCTGAAAGCAACTCATATTAAGTGCGTACTCCATATCATCATTTATATACTCCCGAAGGAGTATATTTTCGGCTATTGTTCCCCCAAAGAAGCTGTCTTCCTGAGGTACATATCCTACTCTCGACTTATCTAATACATGTTCCATGTATAAACTGAGAATGAGGCTTTTTCCAGAACCTGTGGGGCCTATAATGCCAATCTTCTCTCCATGTTTTATGTCACCTAATTCTTTGTTAACAATCTCCTTTGCAGATACTACAATTGACGCCTCAACGCTTGTTCTTTCATCATCGCCATCAATAACCTCTTCTAGTCTTCTTGCGCTAGGAATCCCATTCATAATAAGCACAATTAAATTAGCCAGTTTCACCAGCTCAACAAGAACCTGGGACATATAGTTTAGAAGGGCAACAACTTCTCCTGCTGTAAGACTTCCCGTATCGACTTTCTCTCCCCCAAAATACAGTATTAATATTATTCCAAAATTAACAAGAGCAAAGGTAAGTGGATTGAGAACGTTAGAAAGTCTTCCAACATGAATCTGATTATTGTACAGCTCTTCTAGCTGTTCATTGAATTTATTCTTCTCCTCCTCTTGTATAACGAAACCTCTTACAACTTTTGCACCATTATAGTTTTGTTTTATTCTTGTGTTCAGTTTATCAAGTTTCTCTTGAATGAAATCAATTTTGGGAAGAGTTGTTCTCATTACGGCGTACACTACAATGGCAAGAATAATTATTATTCCACCTATTATTAATGACATTGAAGGGTCTATTATTACAGCCATTATGAATGCACCTACTACGATAAATGGCGAACGGAGAAACAGTCGAAGGAACATATTAACAGCATTTTGCAGTTTCAATACATCACTTGTCATTCTTGTAAGAAGGGTGGGTTTTCCAATCTTTCTATAACGCGATTTATCCATAGCAAGAATAGTATCATCAAGATCCTTTCTTACTTTCATTGAGACTCCTGTTGCAGTTTTGGCAGCAAAATACTGAGCCATAATAGCAGAAGTTACTCCTATAAGGGCAAGACCAATCATTAGACATGTCATTCTGACTATATAGCCTACATCCTGATATTTTATTCCTTTATCAATAATAGATGCCACAACAAAAGGCACCAGCAACTCAAATACTGCTTCTAGCATTTTGAATAATGGTGCCAATATACTTTCTTTTTTGTATGCGGACATATACCTTAATACAAATTTCATTTATAACTATTTTCCTTGTGTACTATTTGTCGCCTTAGTCTGTGAAGCTTTATCTGCTTCGTACAAATCATCGACCTTAAGCTGTTCTAGAAGAGCATCATCTACAGTAAATTCATAAGAAGCCTTCCAGCCTTCAACAAGATTATTAATATATGTGGAAGAACTATTTTCATCTGTAATTTGCCCGTCAGCTCTACCTCTATCTGTCATTGCCTTCTCCATCTTAGACATATATACCATATCTGTGAGCATCTGTTTTACTACATCTTCGTCTGCTCCCATTGAATTTAAGGCACTGCTGGAATTCTCTTCCATAAATTTCTTAGTTGCATCGTCAACCTTTGTCTTGTCATCATCAGTAAGCTCTACTTTATATTCTTCAGCATGTTTTTTGATAACATATTGCGTCTCAAGTGTATCAACAATATTCTGCTTAACCTCATCAGCAAATGTCTGACCAGCACCTGTCATATCCTCAGTCCAAAGCTTGGCTCCATATGAAGAACCATAATTAATATCATATCTCGCCTGATTGTACTTGAACACAAAGTTGGCATAGCCTAATGTAATACCATCTTCTCCACTGTTTATATCTATTAATTTGGAACTATAATTTCTTATCTTACATCCGGAAAGGATTGCCATCACAAAAATGAAAACCATTAAAAGACTTAACATTTTCTTCTTCATAATAATTACCACCTTATTATTTTCTCTATAGAAGTATACATTTTATGCAACATTAATTCAACCTTTGTCATCTCTTATATCTTGCAAATCAATCAAAAATCCCAGCAACTTATCATGTATATTTTTTTCATGAACAGCCCCTTCAATTCTTGTATCGTATACAAATTCCGGATTAGATGGATTGGCTGAAAATGTAATATCCGGATAGTACTTCTCAACAAGAGATGGTATTTTAGTCGGATTAAGTCTTGCCTTGTTATACATACTAATTGTTATAATATCTCCCTTTTGAGATATCTTAGTCACATACGCTTTTTGAGCATTATATTTTACTTTAGCAACATACATTAGGTTAAGAACGCTTCTTGGCACTTCTCCAAATCTATCAACCAATTCTTCTAGCATTGCATCGTAATTATCATCAGAACCAAGTTCTGATATTCTCTTGTATATATCCAGCTTATGAACGCCACTCTTGATATACGAATCAGGAATATACGCATCAATATCTATATCTATTTCCGCATTATATTCAAGTACTTCTGTCTCTCCCTTTTCTGTTTTCAAAGCATCACTAAGCATTTTACAATACAGGTCATAACCTACTGCTTCCATATGACCGTGCTGATCTTTGCCCAGCATATTACCGGCACCTCTTATCTCAAGATCTCTAAGAGCGATTTTAAATCCACTTCCCAAATCAGAGAATTCTTTGATGGCTGATAGTCGCTTCTCAGCTTCTTCTCTTAGCATCCTGTCTTTCTTGTACATAAAGAAAGCGTAAGCCATTCTGTTGCTTCTTCCAATTCTTCCTCGTAGCTGATATAGCTGCGATAGCCCAAGTCTATCAGCATCATGAATAATCATTGTATTTACATTAGGAATATCCAGACCAATCTCAATAATAGTTGTTGATATTAGAACATCTATTTCTCCATTGACAAAATCGCTCATGATTTCCTCAAGTCTCTTCTCACTCATTCTTCCATGTGCGTATTTCACATTTGCTTCCGGAACAAGCTTCTCTATACTTGCCGCCATTTCTGCAATGGTATTGACTCTGTTATATACATAGTATACCTGTCCTTGCCTGTGTAATTCCCGAAGAATTGCATCCCTTACCATCTCTTCATTATATTCAAATACAAATGTCTGAATAGGCATTCTATCAACAGGCGCTTCCTCAAGGAGACTCATATCTCTTATTCCTGTAAGACTCATATGAAGTGTTCTTGGTATGGGAGTTGCTGTCATACTTATAACATCAACGTTCTTTTTAAGCGCCTTTATTTTCTCTTTATGAGCAACACCAAATCTCTGCTCCTCATCTATTACAAGAAGCCCAAGATCTTTATACGATACATCTTTCGAGAGAACCCTGTGAGTCCCAATTACAATATCTACTCTTCCGGACTTTAATCCCTCAATGGTATCCTTCTGTTCCGATGGGGTTCTGAACCTGCTAAGAAGCTCTATTGTTATTGGATAATCCTTCATCCTTTGTGAAAATGTATTGTAATGTTGTTGCGCAAGAACTGTTGTCGGGCAAAGCATTACAACCTGCTTATTGTCCTGTACTGCTTTGAATGCTCCTCTAATTGCAATCTCTGTCTTACCAAATCCAACATCACCGCAGATAAGTCTGTCCATAATCTTAGGACTTTCCATATCCTTCTTTACAGCCTCAATTGCTTCTTCCTGACCTCTCGTCTCTTCATATGGAAATGTTTCTTCAAATTCTTTCTGCCATATAGTATCTTTTCCAAAGACGAATCCATTATCTCTTTCTCTAAGCGCATATAGTTCGACTAATTCTTTTGCCACTTCACCTACTGCACTTTTAACACTTTCTTTTGTCTTGGTCCAGGCACTAGTACCAAGCGTATTAAGCTTCGGCTTCTTTGACTCAGACGAGCCATACTTTTGAATCATATCAAATGAGGATGCGGGAATATATAAGTTGCCATTCTTTGCATACTCAATCTTAATGTAGTCTTTTACTGCATTTCCTATTTCAAGTTTTTCAAGCCCACGATAAATACCTACACCATGATTCTCATGTACAACATAATCTCCTACTTTTAATTCTTGAAGGGAATTAAATTTCTCGCCAGTAAATTTCTTCTTTCTCTTTTTCTTAACAACAGCTTTAGAGCCGAATATATCATTTTCAGTAATAAGAACATAGTTAATATCAGGCAGTTCATATCCTCTGTCTATGTCACTTACTGTAACAAGAACTTCTCCTCCTTGTACTTCTACATCCTCTTTCTCACTGTAATACGCATTAAGATCTCTTTCCTGTAAATCAAGAGCAAATCTCTTTGCTTTAGTTCGTGATGCACTTGTGATAATAACCTTTGTACGGTTCTTTTTATATTTACTTAAATCTTTTACCAGTCCTTCAAAACTTCCCGAATAACTTGTTATAGAATTAGCCTTAACATAATAATTCTTCTTAATAGTTATATCTGATATTTTGGTATCAAGAGTAGAAAGAATCAGCTTATTAAATCTCTTTAATTTGCTTATTATTTCATCAGGGCTTTTCATCATTGAAAGTTGCTTAGGAAGTAGATATCCTTTTTCAAGACGTCTAGTCATGCTATCAAGAAATTCAGCTTCTCTTATATTAAGTTCTTCTCGAAATCCCCTGGCATCGTCAAATACTATCAAGGCATCATCAGGAAGATAATCAAGAATAGAATATGTCTTATCTACAAAATATGTCAGATGGGATTCTAACTCCATAAGCCCCCATCCCTGGCTTATCTCATCTATTATTCTATCCGCCGACTTTCGAAGTCTTGCTGCTTCTTCTGTCTTAAATTCGCTTCTTAATTTATCATATAATTTAGATGCATCTTCCTCTATTAATTCAAGACCTTTATCAATATCATTAGAAGTAAGCATGACTTCACTCGCCGGATAGATTACAGCATCAGTAAGCTTCTCAATTGAGCGCTGATTCTCAATAGAGAAAACTCTTATAGAATCGATTTCATCACCAAATAATTCTATCCTGATAGGCTTTTCCATTGTAAGAGGATATATATCCACAATCCCACCTCTTACAGCAAATTCTCCCGGATGCTCAACCTCTTCTTCCTTATCATATCCTAACGATACAAGCATCTTCTCGTATGATATAAGGTCAATAGTATCCCCTACTTTTATTTTAAGTGAATTATCACTAAAAAGTTCTTTGCTTGGCATACAGTTTATCAAGGCATCTACACTTACAAATATAGTTGTCTTCTCTTCTCCTAGAATGGATTTAAGGGCAGCAATCCTCTCTTTTGTAAGCGCATTTCCTCTAATATCAGCCTGATAGAACATCACATCTTTTGCCGGAAACATTACTCCATCATCAGAATACCCATTGTATTTGATAGATAACTCTCTTGCTCTAACATCATCCCTTGTAATTACTAATGTTTTGTTGTGAGACAGTCCATTTATAATGCTGGGTTTAATGGGCTCTATACAACCTGACAATTCAAAATTATCTTTGCAACTGAGCAAATTATTCTTTAATTCAATTAATTCTACTAAACTATTATATGGTTCTTCGAATACTTTCATTATCTACTTTCTTCTACCTGTTTATTGGACCATTATACTTACTCATTGATTTGTCAATGCCACACTCAATAATACATTCAATTGATTCTGCAGCCACAATGAAACTTTCCTTAACCAATTTCCTATCAGCCTTATCAAAACGGCTAAGAACGTGACTAATAATATCTCTATCTTCTGGCACCTTGCCAATTCCAATTCTCACTCTATCAAAGGATTCTGTACCAAGACATTTAATAATACTTTTTAATCCATTATGTCCCCCGGCACTGCCTTTACTTCTAAGTCTAAGAACACCCACATCAAGATTAAGGTCATCAGATATAACTATAAGATCCTCCTTGACATTAACCTTATAATAATCCACGACTTCTCTTACAGCTTCTCCACTGTTATTCATATATGTCATTGGCTTTATTAGTACAACTTTCTCGCCATTAATAAAGCCTTCTCCAAGTAATGATTTGAACTGACTTTTCTTAACCTTAATTCTATGATTTTTAGCAATAATATCTATGGTATCAAACCCCACATTGTGCCTTGTCTTAGAATACTTTAAAGTGGGATTTCCAAGACCAACTATAATACGCATTTTACACCTCTATTTATATAATTTCTCTAGCATACTACATATTACCTTTATTTGCTTTGATTTTCAATATCTAGTGGATGACAAAAGGCTTGATTTTTGGTATACTATAAGTGAATAAATGGACTTTTATACCCCGATGCAGGTAAGAAAGGATTTTTACTAGGCATTATTTCACGGAAGAAAGGAGGGGACGTCTTATGGCACGGATAGATGCTGCATACAATTATTATCTGTCGACCTATAACCCTAGAGGTAATGGTTCTAAGTATGATATCCACAAGAAAAGTGAATTAAGAGCTACTTATAACGAGATGCTTAAGGCTAACAAAGAGTCTCCTCTGTATAAGATTGATATGGATGACGGAGATTTGACCAGATTCGCTATTGACCTTAAGGAAAATGCTCGGGCTGCCAAGAATATTATTGCTGAAATGTCATCTTCCGGTGATAGTATGGAATCACTTCTCGATAAAAAAGTGGCCTCTTCATCTAATGATGATTTAGTTAGTGTAACTTTTGTTGGTGATGAGAATAGCGACACAAGCCCAAGCTTCAATATGGAAGTAAATGCCCTTGCCACTCCTCAGATTAATACCGGTAATTTCCTTAATTCAGATGGTTATGATTTTGAGGAAGGTCATTATTCTTTCGACCTTAATACAACAAGTAATTCTTTTGAATTTCAATTTAATGTAAGTATTGGAGATAACAACTTAGATGTACAAAAGAAAATTGCAAGACTTGTAAATTCTTCTGATGTTGGACTTACAGCCGAAATAATCAGTAATGGATTAAACCAGTCTTCACTTCAGCTTACCTCTAAGAAGACCGGTCTTCCTGAAGGCGAGACTGAGTTATTCTCAATCGAGACCAATACATCATGGGCTGAGGTTAACAGACTTGGCATTAACAATATAACAAGCCCTGCTCACAATTCATCATTTACACTTAATGATTCTGAGCATCAGTCAATGTCTAACACATTTACAATTAATAAAGCCTTCGAAGTTACCCTTCACAAGCCTACGAATGGTGAACCTGTAAATGTTGGTTTCAAGACGAATACAGAAGCTCTAGCAGATAGTGTTAGTGATTTGATTAAAGCCTATAATAATATGGTCAGAATAGGAGCTAATTATTCTCAGGGACATAATAATTCGTACTTTAATGAGATGACAGCAATTGGACGTTCGTTAAGTACGCAATTGTCCGACATAGGCATAACACAGACAGACAATGGATCACTTGTAATGGATAGAGACGCTATTCAAAATGGTGTGACAGGCGCTAACAGAAGCGATGTCTTCAAGACTCTTAACACCTTTAAGAATGCACTATCTAATGCAGCCAACAAGACTGCAATTAATCCAATGAAATACGTAGATAAGCTACTTGTAGAATATAAGAATCCGGGCAAGACTTTTTCAGCAGTCTATGCCAGCAGTGCATATGCAGGAATGTTAGTAGATCAGGCGTTGTAATTAATAGTATTAATACAACGCCTTATTTCTTTGCTCTTGAATCATGGCAGGTAAAGTACAATATCTGCTTATCCTCAGATAATTCTTCAATAAGTTCCAATGCCATATCTATTTTATCTTCATCAAAATTAGTAAGGGGATCATCTAATATAATTAGTGGTTTCTGTTTTTCATACATAATATCTATTAAAGCAAGCCTTGCACAAAGAGAAACCAAATCCTTGTATCCCGCACTCAGATAACCTTCCTCTTTGGAACTTCCTTCATAACTAACTGATACACCAAGCTTTGTATCAATATGAAAATCTTCACTAGATATTTCTCCACTATCAGAAATAATTCTTTCTAGGTATTCTCTCATACCTTTTTGAAGAGGTCGCATATATGTTGAAAGGAACCTATCTTTTGCTTTAGTAAGAAAGCTGGCTGTTTGCTTTAAATAATTAACTTTCTTCTCATATTCTCCCAGTTGCGCCCTGAGTTCATCAATCTGATTACTGCTCTCCTGGCAGGCATCTATACTTTCTCTAACATCACGAAGCTGCACACGGGTTTGATTGATTTCTTCGTCAAGAGTATGAATGTTCTCGTCTATCTCTCTTTCTCTATCCTGCAATTCTTCAATAGACATTGTCTCATGGTAATCTTTATTCTCCATCTCAAGTTTTTTAATGGTATTCTCTTTCTCAGTAACTTTTTCAGAAAGCTCCATATACTGACGACGGTGAGTTGCAACAAATCCTATCTTTTGGCTTATATTTTCTCCGGTTGCAAGAGGGAATCTGTTAAGGAAAGCTGCAACTTTCTTCATTTTAGCTTCCCTTTCTTCAATTATTGTAGACCTTTCTTTATCGTCGTTAAAATAAGCTATATATATCTTGTTATCTTCTTTTATTCTTTGAATAAGCTCTATCTCAGCGTTAGTCTCATACAAATCATCTAATCCATAGCACACTTGATAATGCATAAGTTCTGTATATAAAGCCACTTCAAGACTTGTTAATTCTTCTAGAGCATTTCCACCAACTTCAACAGCTTTTTCTTCATTTGCAAGAAGAGTGTCATACTTTTCAGCTTTAATCTCAATATCTGATACCATTTGCTGCAATGTATCATTAGCATTTACAAGATAATCCGACAAGAAATCCTTACATATCTTGTCTGACGTCTCATATTCACTCTTAGTCTGTTCATATTTGCTCTTTGCCTCATTATAGTTCTTCTCAAGCTCTTCTATCAGAGTCTTAGATACGCGGGCTTTCTTGCGATTAACTGTAACGCATACTCCGAATAAAACCATTGAAATTGCAATACCTGCTATTCCCATAATCAGCCCCATAGTTGAGTCAACAAGGAGAAGTGAAGCTATTGAACCAACAAGAACAATGGCTCCAATAATAGCCAACATAATAATCATAGGTTTATTATTGGAATCCTCATCTCTCATTCCTTCTTCATAAATGTGCTTTTGCTGTTCAAAGTACTCTCTGGTTTCTTCAATTCTACCCTGCAATCTGTTAACATTTTCTGCTTCATTTCGAATTATCTCTAACTCTTCTTTTGAAGGCTTTTTCTTCGCAAAGTAGTATTTTAGTTCAGCAAGTGTATCTTTATCTTCTTCAGATAGCTGGGCATGTTCCTTTTGAACTCTAAGCTCAGAAAGCCTGTTGGCTCTCTCCATCCAATCATCTATTACTTCATCACTAAGAGGCTCATCAAATAACCTTTTTAGCTCGTCAAGCTTCTCATCGTCTGGCATATTCTTCTGAATATTATCGCAACTGGTCTGTAACACATCTATATCTTTCGACAAATCAAAATGCTCTACCAGTTCTTCTTCAGTTGGTATTCCATTTGCAAAGAAATCGTCCATCTTATCCAGACTTTTCTTCTCATCTTCATAATTCTTAAGAAGGGATTTATACTCTCCAATCAACTGATCCTTTTCACTTTGTTTGCTGATTCTATCTTTATACTCTTCCTTTTCTTTGACCAGTTTCTTTCTTTCTTTTTCTTTGTTCTCAAGCATTCTATTATGCATCCTCTGCGATTCAACATAACTGTCTAATCGATCTGCATCTTCTTTTAGAATACTAATCTCATCTTTAATTCTAAGATTAAGACCTCTTGTCTCATCCTTACCATTCCTTGTATAAGTCTTAACCTCCTCGTTAATCCTTTTAATAGCTTCATCAAAGTTGTTGATATCATCCTGAACAGTTACAAGATCTCCCAGCTTTCCATTAATGGCATTTGTCATCTCAGGTTTTAGTGAATTCTGAGGAATATATATAGATTTTGCAAAAGAATCTCTGTCTATTCCAAATAATTCTTCGCCTACCTTATCGCTATAATCCATTGATACAAGATTAGTCTCTGCATCATATAATGCAAATACATCTTCTTTCTCTTTTGCGCCAAAAATTCTCTCTATACGATACTTCTTATCATCAACTGTAAATGTGAGACTTCCTCCATAAGCGCCCTTATCCCACGGATTATACTGCTTTCTGTCATTAAGTCCACTTGCCCTGCTAGAAGGATTACCATAGAACATTGCTTTTATAAAAGAGCATAAGGTAGTCTTACCCCATCCATTGTCTTCTTTTAGTATATTGAGGCCATCATTAAAATCTATTTTTTTGTCTTTAAATTTGCCATATCCTGTGATGTGGCAGGATTCTATTCTCATATATCCAGATTCTCTCCTTTAAGAGCCTTAATACCAAGTTCAACTATTAAGGACTTATCTTCATCACTAATATCCTGTTTCTCAAGAAGTCTGATAAATTCACCTTTTAGACTTTTGTCATTAGAATAACTTGCATAATCAATCTCTACTGTTGTATTATCTTTTACTTTAAAGAAAAAGAATTTATCATCAAATTCTCTCTTGATTCTTCTAATATCAATGTCAACTAATTCATTCATATTAGTCTTGCCCACTAGCACAACTTCAACAAGATCATTGCAGATAATATCATCCACTGCAGCGTGTATATTATCTATAATATCAACCATAGAATCTGTAGGCGATACTTCTACTTCTAACCTGTGAATCTCTCTTAGTGCAAAAGGAACAAATGTATCTGATATTTTGTTATCTTCACCGATATCAAGAAGCACAAAACCTTTCTTACCCGTCTCATCGAATCCTCGACCTTCAAGACAGCCCGGGTACACATATATCCCTCTATCGTCTAATTGTTCTCTCTGATATTTATGAATATGTCCCAGGGCAAGATAATCTATGTTCTTATTCTTAAGGTCATTGAAATTAACCTCATATATCTCTTTCTCGCCTTCATAATTAGCTGCTCCTGAATGTAATGTAACAATATTACATTTACCAGGATCAAGAACAAGACTAAGAGCAACATCTTTATAATTATCTTTCGAAAGTTCTACACCCTTAATAACCACGTCTCCATATTCGTATTTCTTCCAGTTATTCTGGTCAAACAACTTGGCATTCTTCGGGATTTCATACTCATCATCAAACACACCGCCTGTGTCATGATTACCTTTAAGAAATACAAAATCAATATCCGGATTATTCTTTACTAATTCAATTATATGTTTAACCGCAGACTTTCTTTTAGTACCCCTGTCAAATATATCTCCGGCAACCAGTATAATATCTACTTCGTTATCATTTGCATAGGCTACCAGTCTATCAAAGTTCTCTAGTAATTCATCTCTTCTCTCCTTTGCCTTCTCTGGTGACAAAATATTCTTAAGAGGCGATTCCAGATGAAGATCTGCGCAATGAATGATTCTCATTTAAGACTCCTTTTTCCTTCTACAAATCTCTATATATTGTACTCTACCACATTCATTAGGTCAAATTATACTGTTCCACTTCTTGTTTTTTATTATCTTAAATGTAATAATTATAATTAGTAGTTTATAAGGAGTAGTTAGATTATATGATTATATGCAAATATGTAGTAATATTCTTCTTCTATAGTATGCTTGGTTTTATATATGAGTCAATCTATTCTTCTGTTAACAAACATCATTGGCAGAATAGGGGTTTCTTCTATGGGCCAATAATTCCTATATATGGTGTTGGCGCATGTGTGGGCACCCTACTTTTCTATGACCTTCACATTCCCTTTCTGGAAAATGCCAATGTCATTGTGATATTTTTAGTAGGATATCTAGGAAGTATCATATTAGAATATACTACCAGTTATGTTCTTGAGAAAATCTTTCATGCCGTGTGGTGGGATTATAGCAACAAATTCCTTAACATTCATGGAAGAGTATGTCTTAGCGCATCAATAGGTTTTGGTGTGGCGGCAATTATCATTGTTAAATGGTTGATTCCCTGGGTAGAAAAAATAGTATCCTATTTTCCAGACGCATTAATGGTTAGCCTTTCTCTTATATTTATTTTCCTTTGGGGAATAGATTTCGCACTTACTATATCTGCACTGTCTAATTTCCAAAGAAACTTTAACAGGATAGAGAAGGAATATACAGAGAAAATGACTCAGCTTTATGACAATATAGAAAGCAGTGTTGTTGCCAAGAAAGATGGAATAACTAATGCTGCCGGCTCTTTTATTGAGAAGCATGAAACCCTTCAAGGAGCTGTTAATACATTAAATGGTGCAAAACAAGGCATTATTAATAGTAAGGAAAAAATTGTAACAAAAACAGAAAACCTTACTGCAAAGCAAAAAATCCACATTGAAGAACAAGAGAAACTTATTGAACAAGAGGTTAATTCTATTATGGAATCCACTTCTGAAATTGAAAAAGAAGCTTTGTCACGTATCAGTGAATTTAAGACAGAAGGAAAGAAAAAGAAAATTACAGATATAATAAAAGAAAAATTACGCCGACATTAAGTGTATTACTAATCTTTCAGCAACTACTGAAGAAGTCGAAAACAGGGAATAGATGTGGATAATTATTAATAGAAAAACCGCCTGGGTCATTCATATAATATTGAATAACACAGGCGGTTTTAATTATGCCTTTTATAGCATATGAGCTCTAATATCTTCGTCAGACTCATTAATTAAGTAAGCAGGAGCAATATCAAATACAGTCTTTGCTCCAACAACACCTTCTTTATAAAGTCTGTCTACTGCTCTTGCAAAACTAATAATAATACTTGATGTAAATCCCGGATTAGAATCTAACTTAATTGAGTATTCAACAACATGTGTATCTTCCAAATCCCATCCTGTCTTACCACTTCTAATAACAAATCCACCATGAGGAATTCCGCTATGATTCTTATTGAACTCTTCCTCATCAATAAAATGTACTGTTGTGTCGTAATCTGCAAAGTAGTTAGGCATTTCACAGATTTCCTTCTCTATAGCCTTAGCATCAGCTCCATCCTCTAATACTACGAAGCATTCACGAGTATGCATCTGTCTTGTAGTAAGCTCTGGGTTGCTTCCGCTTCTTACAGCCTCAAGTGCTGCCTCTACAGGAATTGTATACTGCTTAGCATTCTTAACACCCTTAATTCTTCTAACAGCATCTGAATGACCCTGGCTTACACCTTTACCCCAGAATGTATAATCAGCTCCGTCAGGAAGGAATGCATTACCATATAATCTCATAAGAGAGAACATTCCTGGATCCCAACCACATGATATCAAACCAACATGACCATTCTCTTTGCAAGACTTATCTACATTTGCAAAATGTGTAGGAATGTTTGCATGAGTATCAAAAGAATCTACTACATTGAACATCTTTGCATACTCTGGTGTCTGCTTAGGAAGGTCAGTCGCAGATCCTCCACACAATACCATTACATCAATCTTGCCTTCATAAGAAGCAACATTGTCAACTGAGTCTACTTTAACACCCTGTGTCTTAATCTTAAGAGTTGATGGATCTCTTCTGGTAAATACAGCTACAAGTTCCATGTCATCGTTTTGCTTAATTGCTGATTCCACACCTCTTCCCAGGTTACCGTATCCGATTATTCCTATTCTTGTCATTTTCATCACACCTTTCGTTTTAATAATCTTTTTACATAATACTCTATGCTTAAATATGTCTACACATTTACTTCCGGCACATTCTTAAGACTTTCCTTGATATCTTCATCTGTAGGAATATAATCTGTCATTGTACCATTATTAAAGTCTTCATATGCGTACATATCAAAGTATCCTGTTCCTGTAAGACCAAAGACTATTGTCTTCTCTTCACCTGTCTCTTTGCACTTCATCGCCTCATCAATAGCTACCTTAATAGCATGTGAACTCTCTGGTGCTGGGAGTATTCCCTCTACTCTTGCGAACTGTTCTGCCGCCGCAAATACCTCTGTCTGAGCTACGCTAGTTGCCTCAATAATGTTATCTGCTTTAAGCTGAGATAGCACAGAAGACATACCATGATATCTGAGTCCACCTGCGTGAGATGGAGATGGCATAAAGTCATGTCCTAATGTATACATCTTAGCAAGTGGACATACCTTTCCAGTATC
>OCTW011531169.1_pt1 | contig 27378 bp, 46 predicted proteins | sample 1539671 | NCBI WGS metagenome assembly OCTW01 (sample SAMN02144230, study PRJEB22623) | gut metagenome | biome: sheep rumen | host: Ovis aries | place: New Zealand | reverse complement strand
GAGGTTTGGCAGAAGGCTTTCCTGTCGTGCATATACGGGATCGTAGACGCCGAGGGCCGTCGCCAGTTTAGAGAGATCCTCCTCGTAGTTGGACGCAAGAACGGAAAGACGAAACTTGCCTCGGCTATCGGCGATTACGAATTCAGAAATTCTGAGTACGGCTCGAGGGTGTTCTGCATTGCTCCAAAACTTGACCAAGCCGATCTTGTGTATAACGACATCTGGCAAATGGTCACACTGGATCCGGAGTACCAGGAACTTAAAGAGAGGCTGTCGGAAAAGGATCAGCACAACAAGAAGCTGTATGATGACGGTGAGCTGCCACGGCACAGGATGTCAGATCTGGCGATTCCCGGAACGAACTCCACTGTGAAGAAAATCGCGTTCAGTGCAAAGAAATCGGATGGATTCAACCCGAGTCTTTGCATCTGTGATGAGATCGCATCATGGGAAGGCGATGCCGGCCTTAAACAATACGAAGTAATGAAGTCGGGCATGGGCGCGAGACCGGAAGGGATCCTGCTCAGCTGTACGACTTCGGGATATATAAACGATTCGATTTATGACGAGATGCTCCGAAGGGCAACTCGTTTTTTATTAGGCGACAGTAAAGAGACGAAGCTGCTCCCGATGCTCTACATGATAGATGACATCGATAAGTGGAACGACATCGGGGAACTGCGGAAGAGCAATCCGAACTTAGGAATGTCCGTCTCAGTTGACTATATGCTCGAGGAGATTGCTGTTGCGGAGGGCTCACTTTCAAAGAAGGCAGAGTTCATTACAAAGTACTGCAACCTGAAGCAGACCTCCTCGCTTGCATGGCTCGGTGCGAATGTCATTGAGGATGCAACGGGGGACGCGCTCTCTTTGGAAGACTTTCGAGGTTGTTACTGCGTGGCGGGCATCGACTTGTCGCGTACAACAGACCTCACCGCTGGTGTAGTTCTGATTGAGCGCGACGGAGAGTTGTATGTATTTGCTCGGTTCTGGCTCCCGTCGGAACGGATTGAGGAGCTGACTGCAATCGACCAGGTCCCATACAACATATACGCGCAACGTGGTCTGCTCTACCCGAGCGGAGCGAACATCGTCGAATACAGTGACGTTTTCGATTGGTTCACTGAATTGGTCGAGAAGTTTGAGATCTACCCGCTGAAGGTCGGATATGACCGTTATTCAGCAACATATCTCGTTCAGCAGATGAGCGCATACGGTTTCCACATGGACGATGTCTTCCAGGGCTTCAACCTGCATCCGGTTATCCAGGAAGTGGAAGGGCTCATGAAGGACAGAAAAATCCACATTGGAGACAATGACCTGTTAAAAATTCACATGTTCAATTCTGCGCTGAAGGTCAGCACAGAAAAAGGGCGGTCGAAGTTGGTAAAAATCAAACCGACGGCCCATATAGACGGAATGGCTGCACTCTTGGATGCAATGACAGTCCGTCAGAAATGGTTTAGTGAGATCGGTGAGCAGTTAAAAAATCACCGAGACGAAGGAGAGTAAGCAATGTCGTTACTTGATAAAATCTTTCGCCCGCGCGACGCAAAGAAATCAGAGGACGCACTGAAGGACGCAAGAGCATTTTTTCAGACTCTGACCGCATATGCTCCGGTGTTTACCAACTGGGGCGGAGCGATCTACGAGTCTGAGATCGTCAGGGCTTCTATCGACGCAAGGGCGAGACACATCAGTAAATTGAAAGTCGAAGTAAATGGATCCGCGAATCCGTCGCTCCAGGCAAAGCTGAGACTCGGACCGAACCAGTGGCAAACATGGTCACAGTTCCTATACAGAGTCAGTACGATTTTGGACGTTAACAACACGGCGTTCATCGTGCCAGTGTTTGACGAGCGAATGATCATAACCGGAATCTTCCCGGTGCTGCCGTCTTCATGTACCCTGGTGGAATATGCCGATGAGATATGGCTCCGCTACCAGTTCAGTAATGGACAATATGCAGCGGTGGAGTTCCGTAAGTGTGCAGTACTGACGAAGCACCAGTACAGACACGACTTCTTCGGTGACTCGAATAGAGCGCTCCGCGAGACCATGCAGCTGATACACATCCAAAATCAGGGCGTTGAGGAAGGCGTTAAGAACGCAGCGACTTTCCGTTTCATGGCTCAGCTGAACAATTTCGCATCTGCTGAAGACCTGGCAAAAGAACGGAAACGTTTCACGGAAGCGAATCTGTCCACTGAGTCGAAGTCAGGCGGGTTCCTGCTTTTCCCTTCAACGTACAAGGACATCAAACAGATAGATGTAAAACCGTACTCAGCCGACGCTGATCAGATGGCACAGATCAGGGAGAACGTCTTCAACTACTTCGGAGTGTCGGAAGAAGTTCTTCAGAACAAAGCAAAGGCTGAGGATCTCGAAGGCTTCTTTGATGGATGTATTGAGCCTTTTGCGATTCAGTTCAGTGAGGCACTGACTAAGATGCTGTTCAGCGAACGGGAGAGAGCCCAGGGCTCTTATCTGATAGCCAACGCGAACCGGCTCCAGTATATGAGCACATCGCAGAAGGTACAGATGGCAAAGGAGCTTGGCGATAGAGGCGCGATCCTGATTGATGAAATAAGAGAACTGTTCAACTATGCTCCGCTGCCGAATGGAGCTGGACAGGTAGCACCAATTAGAGGCGAATATAAGGCAACCGATGAGCTGGGAGGCTCGGACAATACGGAGGATAATGATGGATAACTATTCCGTATACAAACACACTACGCCATCAGGGAAGGTATATATCGGGATCACCTCGAAGCCAGTAGAAAAGCGTTGGCTGAATGGTCGAGGTTACAGAAGAAACGAACACTTTTGGAACGCGATACAAAAATACGGGTGGGACAATATTGAGCATACAGTTCTTGCTTCAGGGCTATCAAAGGAAGAGGCTTCGGAAGTCGAGAAAATGTATATTTCTCTTTTCCATTCTCATGAAATGAAACACGGATACAACTTGACCGAGGGTGGTGAGACTGGGATCGTCCACACGATGGAATCAAGGCGCAAGTTGTCAGAGTCCAGAAAGGGACAGCATTACAACATCGGAGTTCCGTTTACAGAGGAACGCAAAAGACATTTAAGCGAAAACCACGCTGATGTAAGTGGCGAGAATAATCCGATGTGGGGTAAGAAGAAGCCTCTCGAGGAAATTGCTCGCAGACAAGCACATCGAGAATACACAACGGGTGCAGACCATCCGAGCGCGAGACCGATTCTCCAACTCGATATGGACGGGAACATCGTAAAGAGATGGGACTGTATTAAAGATGCAGCAGAACACTTTTGCAGAACATCAATTAAAGATTGCCTAAAGGGCAAATATAAGCAACACCGAGGATACCAGTGGAGGTATGCAGATGAAAACTAATCGTGAATATAGAACGATGGAGTTGAGGCTGGCTCCAACAGAAAACGAAACAGAAGAGAAGAGTTATCTCGTTGAGGGATACGCTTCGACATTTGAACCGTATGTACTTTTTACAAGCGACGGAACGGATTACTCCGAACGCATCGAGCCGACAGCCTTTGAGGGCGCGGATTTGTCCGATGTAGTTTTTAGAGTTGACCACGAAGGCCCAGTTTACGCTCGCACTTCTGCGGGGACGGTGGAACTGTGGACGGACGAACATGGGCTCGGTCAGAAAACCGATTTGGGTAGAACGCAGAGGGCGAGAGATTTGTTTGCTGATATAGAGGCGGGCAATTATCCACAGATGTCCTTTGCTTTTACTGTTGCCGATGAACATTACGACAAGGCAACGCATACAAGGGTTATCGAGAGAATTGCGAAGGTATTCGACGTCAGTGCCGTGAGTTTTCCCGCTAATCCTACAACAGAGTTAAGCATAGCGACACGTGACTACTTCAACGGAGTGATTGAAGCAGAGAAAGCGGAGAGACTGGAGCGTGAAGCACTTGAACTCGAAAGAAGAAGAACAGAAACGAGAGCACGGGCTCTCAGAAAGGATTGAATCATGACCAAAGAAGAAATCATGAATCTTGGCTTTGAAGAGCTTGAAAGCAGAAAGTTGGCCATCGCTGAGGAAACGAAAGAGGCTGACAACGAACAGCTTGAGGCTCTCAATGCAGAACTTGACCTCATCGAAGAGAGAAGAATCGTTCTCGTAAATGAGGCAGAAGAAACCCGCAAGGCAGCTGATGCAGTAGCAAAGGGTGCCGGCAAGGCAATTGAAACACGAAAGGAAGATAAAGCAATGACTAACATGGAAGTTAGAAACACTCCTGAGTACATTGAAGCATTTGCAAAGTACATCAAGACAGGTAAAGACGCAGAGTGCAGAGCACTTCTGACAGAGAACGTTACCGGCGGAGTCGTTCCTGTTCCTGAACTGGTAGAGAGCAGAGTTCGCCAGGCATGGGAAAGAGACGAGATCTTCAGCAGAGTAGCAAAGACATACGTCAGAGGTAATCTCAAGGTCGGATTTGAGAGATCCGCAACAGATGCAGTAGTACACACTGAGGGCGCAAATGCTCCGGCTGAGGAAGTGCTGACTCTTGGAATCGTTACAATGGTTCCAGCAAACATCAAGAAGTGGATCACAGTATCCGACGAAGTTCTCGCCCTCGGAGCTGAGGACTTCCTCGCTTACATCTACGATGAGCTGACATACAAGATCATTCAGAAGGCAGCCGACCTTGTCGTTACGGCAATCACCAGCGCACCGGCGACATCAAGCGCCACAGCTGTCGGCGTTGCACAGATCGCTGGCGTAGTAAGCACTGCAACTCTCATCGATGCAATGGCAGCACTCGGAGACAGCGCACAGAACCTCGTTCTTATCGCATCCGGCACAACGATCGCATCACTTCAGAAGGCAGCACTCCAGGCTCAGTTCGCATATGATCCGTTCCAGGGTCTGACAGTTATCAAGAAGGATAACGTAACTGGCGCTATCGTTGGAGACCTCGCTGGCGTCCAGGCTAACCTGCCTGAGGGCGACTCCGTAACATTCAAGTTCGACGATCTCTCACTTTCTGAGAAGGATATGGTCAAGATCGTTGGCAGACTGTACGCAGCAATCGCTGTTGTTGGTCCTAAGATGTTCGCGGTAATCACGGGAACCGCGGGGGAATAGTCGCGGGAAGGAATAGTGTTGACTTGTCCTCAATGACAAAGAATCAGCTGCTTAACTATGCAGACGAGAATGGGATTGAGGGCGTTTCTTCTCGGCAGACAAAGTCGACAATAATTGAAACCATCGAGGCGGCTCAGTAACGGGCTGCCTCAGTTTGTGAGGTAGTAGAAATGCTTGAACAGGTAAAGCTCGCACTGAGAATATCCACAACTGCATATGATACAGAGCTGACGTATCTGATCGAGGCAGCGAAGCTCGATCTCGGAATAGCCGGAGTGGTTCTTCCTGAGGAGCTGGATGCGCTTGTTCAGAAGGCGGTAATCACTTACTGCAAAATGTCGTTCGGACTCCCTGAGGATTATGACAAGCTCAAGATGTCCTATGACGAGCAGAAGGCTCAACTGGCAACGGCGACAGGATACACGGATTGGGGTGATGCGTAATGTATGACGGGGTTGCAACACTCAAGGCATACGGAACACCGACATTCGATGAGGCTGGAAACGAGATCCCGAACGTTATCGAGACGGAGGTATTCGTTCAGCCGCGTGGAGTGTACCAGAGCGAGTTTTATAATGCCGCTCAGTTAGGATTAAAGCCGTCTCTCACGCTCTTTGTTTCGAACCGCGAGGATTACGATGGTCAGAAGGTTCTCGAGTACGAGGGCAAGGATTACGACGTTATCCGCGTGGATTGGAATGCACAGCGAGACGGAATATCTCTGATTTGTGAGGAGCGTGTCCACAATGGCTAAGACCGAGAGCATCGAGATCCAGATGGCGGACATCCTTGATTCGGTTTCGAAAGAGGTTAAAGGCGTCTATGAAACCGATTCGATGAAGGTCGCAAAGGAGACGGTTCAGAAATTAAAGAACACGTCTCCGAAAGGATCTCCGCATAAACGGAAATATGCGGAAGGGTGGACGGTCTCGAAACGAAATCAGGGTGATTTGGTGGTTCATAATAAGACGAATTACCAGCTCACGCACCTACTCGAAAACGGACACGTCATCAAAAACAAAAAAGGCACCTACGGACGCACTCACGGGATAAAGCACATTGCACCCGCTGCGGAGTGGGCGTCTGACGAACTTCCTCGCCGCGTGATGGAGGATTTAGATTTATGACAATATTCCAGACACTACAGAGCACCGGCCTTCCGTGTGCGTACAGTCATTTCAAGAAGGGACAGACGCCTCCGTACATCGTTTACATAGGCAACGGTCAAGACACCTTCCAAGCGGACAACACGCACTATTGGAAAGAAAACAATTATCAGGTCGAGTATTACTTCACAACGAAAAACGAATCAAACGAGTCGGCAATCGAGGAGGCTCTTCTCGGAGCCGGCTATCTCTACGACAAGAGTGAGGACGTTTACATCGAGGATGAGGGCGTCTTCGTGATTTATTACTACATTTAAGGAGACTAACAATGGCAAACAAAGTTGAATTTGGTATCAGCCAGCTCCACGTCGGAACATATACCGTAGATGATCAGAATGCCGTTACGCTGGGCACTCCGTATCATCAGGAGGGAGCCGTGAGCTTCTCGCCTGAGACGCAGAGCGAGCAGAACACATTCTATGCTGACAATATTGCGTACTGGAGCGGATATTCCGGCGGAACCATCGAGGGCGATCTCGAGGTTGCGATGTTCGACGATGAATTCAAGACCCAGTTCCTCGGATACAAGGCTCTGACAAACGGCGGACTTGCGCAGGTAAAGAACGCAACGAAGCCGAATGTATATGTTGCGTTCCAGGTCGAAGGCGATGCTGAGAGCAGGAGAGTCATTCTGTACAACTGTGCACTTGGCATGATCAACAGAGAATACGCAACAATCGAGGACAGCAAAGAACCGGCAACGGAGACTCTGGCTGTGACATGCACCGGCGATAATGCGAGCGGTGTAACAATGGCAGTTCTGAAGCCAGCAGACACTGGTTACGCAACACTGTTTACAGCGCCGACCGCACCGGCTATTGCGCCATAACAAGACAGGGCGGGGCTCTTACAGTCCCGCTCCTTTTTTTCTATAGCGAGGTGACCAATGGAAAAAGTAATAAAGATAGGAAAGCAAGAGGTCAGGCTATCTAATAACGTAGCTTGGACTATGGAATATAGAGACCAGTTCGGTAAAGACATCGTTCCGGTAATCATGCCTCTTATCTCGACGGCAATCGAGGCCGTTGCCTCAGTTGTGACGGAGGCAGGAGGTGAAAGCCTTACAGTTACATCCATCGCGGAAGCGATACAGGGCAGGGCATTAGACATTCTGCTCCCGCTCTATCAGGTGGAGCTGACGGAAACGGTCATCAATGTGACCTGGGCGATGGCAAAGGCAGCGGATGACAACATAGATCCGCCGAAGAAGTGGGTAAGGCAGTTCGAATCCTTCCCGCTGGATGTCATCATACCGAACGTGAACGAGCTGGTCATGAAGGGCTTTGTAAGCTCAAAAAACTTGAAGAGGCTGAAGGAGCTCGGAGCAAATCTGAAAAGTCTTCAGCCGTCACTCTCGATGACATCATCCTCGCAGGACTTGAGCGAGGACTAACGATGTCAGATATCCGCCGTATGCAGCTGGGGCAGGTCGTGGACTTTGTAATAGCCTACAACGAGCGCCAGAAGCAGTCCGAACGGCGGGCAAAGCACGAAAAGAAACACGGACGCAAACGGAAGGCGTCCCAGAATGACATAAACGCATTTTTCGGATAGGAGAACCCGAATGGCTGGCAACATTAAAGGAATCACTATACAATTCAACGGCGATACCACGAACCTTGACAAGGCGCTGCGTGAGATCAATAAGAACACGGCCTCGCTTAACAAGGAACTCAAGAGTGTCGACAATGCGCTGAAATTCAATCCTACCAACGTAGATCTGTGGAGGCAGAAGCAGGAGCTTCTGACACAGAAGGTCGGGCAGACAGAGAACAAACTCAATGCTCTGAAACAGGCGCAGGAGAAAATGAATGCCGACAATGTTGATAAGAATACTGCAGAATACCGCAATCTTGAACGGCAGATAATTGTCACAGAGAACCAACTGAGTAACTTCAATGGCGAACTGGCAAAGATCGGTAACTATAAGCTCAAGGCCCTATCCGAGCAGTTTAAGGACGTCGGTAGTAAGATAGAGAACGCGGGGCAAGCAATGGTGCCACTGTCCGCTGCGGGCGCTGCAGCTGCTACAGGCATAGGAACACTTGCATATAAAGGCGGTTTGGCTGCGGATGATCTGAACACGCTAAGCAAGGTCACAGGCATAGGCACAGAGGACCTCCAGAAGTACGCGGCAGCTGCTGACCTTGTGGATGTGTCTGTCGAGGCTATAGCCAAGTCTAACAAGAAACTAACTAAAAACGCATACGCCGCAGCGAACGGATCCAAGTCACAGGCCGAAGCGTTCGCAGCGCTCGGAATATCCGTAACAGGTGCGGATGGCAAGCTGAAAGACAGTGAGACTCTTTTCCAAGAGGTCATTACGGCCTTAGGAAGCATGTCTAATGAGACCGAACGTAATGCTCTGGCTCAGAAGCTGATGGGCGGTGCTGCAGCTGAGCTCAATCCGCTCATCGCTGATGGCGGTCAGACATACAAACAGGTTTCTGACATCATTGCTCAGTATGACCTTGACTTCGTGGATCAGGATACTCTGAACAAGGCAAACCAGTTCAACGACAGCCTCGACACGATGAAGGTCCTCGGACAGACTGCACTTGCACAAGTCAGTGCACAGCTTGCCGGATACCTTGCACCGGCTCTCGAGAAGGTGGTCGACTGGATCGGCAAGTTTGCGAAATGGCTCGGAAATCTTGATCCTGAAATACTGACCATCATTGCTGCTATAGGCGGGCTTGTAGCAATAATCGCGCCATTATTGATTACGATCGGCAAGGTCGCAACCGGCATCGGTTCAATTATTAATCTTATCAATCTTGTAGGCCCTGCGATCGGGGCGCTCTCGGCGGGTTCACTGCTTCCGATAATAGCTGTTATCGGGCTTGTAGTCGCGGCGGGAGTTCTTCTTTATAAGAACTGGGACAAAATCAAAGAGACTGCTGCGAATGTGGCCGCTGCAGTTACTGAAAAATGGACCGCACTCAAAACAAGTGTATCGGACATTTTCAACAGCATCAAAGCAACGGCGTCAACAGTCTGGAAAGCTATTAAAGACAATACTGTCGGCAAAGTCGCAGACATGGTGAGCGGGGTCAAGAACAAGATCATTGACATGCGCGACTGGATCACGGGCAGATGGGATTACATCAAGACAGCGACAGGCAAAGCGTGGGATGCTATAAAGGACAAGATTTTGTCGCCTATCACATGGGTTAAGGAAAAAATAACAAACATAACCAACAAGATACTGGATCTATTCCCATTGGATATCAGCAACTTCTTCAGCAACATCAAGCTGCCTCATATCTCGTGGGATTGGTACGATGTCGGCGGAGTGGTAAGCATACCGGGATTCACGATCGACTGGTATGACAAGGGCGGTATATTCAAGAGCCCGTCCGTCATAGGCGTCGGTGAAAAGCGTCCGGAGTTTGTTGGTGCACTCGACGACTTGAGGCAGATAATCAGAGAAGAATCCGGAATCGGAGAAGTGACCATCAATGTTTACGGCACTCCTGGCATGGATGTTAACCAGCTTGCCGAAGCGGTAGAACAGAGGATGGTGCAGCTGATGAAACAGAGGCAAAAGGCTTATGGCACTATTTAATTCATTAACATTTGACGGGGTGAACAGCCTCGATTCGGGAGTGTACATTACCGGTGAGGCTGTTTACAACGCACCGGAGAGACAGGTGAACATGGTCACTGTCCCGGGCAGGAACGGAACACTTGCGTTAGATCAGGGACGATTCGAGAACATCGAGGTCACTTATCCGGCAGGATGCTTTGCGGATGATCAGACCGCTTTTGCCGAGAAGGTCAGAAACCTTCGCAACGAGTTTGCATCGCGGGTCAGCTACAAGAGGCTGTTCGACACATACCATCCGGATGAGTACAGGCTGGGTGTGTACAAGTCCGGTCTTGAGATAAGCCCTGTGAGATACAACTCCGCAGGACAGTTTGATATCACCTTCGATTGCAAGCCACAGAGGTTCCTTGTGAGCGGAGAAACCGCACTGGTATTTACCGCGAATGGAGAAATCGAGAATCCTACACTGTTTGCGTCAAAACCGCTGCTGGTGCTTACGGGCGTAGGAACAATCAACATTGGGGCTTATGTACTTACAGTTGAATCCGGTGGTTCGTCAAGTCAGGTCATCAATATCGATTGCGAGACTCAAGAAGCATGGGAGGTCATAGCTGGTGCAAAGCTAAGCAGAAACGACCTTATTCAGAATGCCGGCGAATCATTCCCGGAACTTGCAGCAGGAACAAACAACATCATACTCGGAACGGGCATAACCCGTCTCGAGATCACTCCGAGATGGTGGAGAATCTAACATGATACCAATTCTATACACAGCAGACGAAAGGCGGTTTATCACTAACGGGATAGGCCGTCTTTCTGATTGTACTCGGTGCATCGTTACCGAGGAACGAAACGGAATATATGAATGCGAATTCGACTATCCGATCACGGGTGAACACTTTGATGACATCCAGTTTGGACGGATCGTTGCGGTAACGCACGATGATAAGCATGACATTCAGCCGTTCGTGATTTATGCGCGTTCGGTTCCGGATCTGCGCGGGATTGTGACATTCTATGCACATCACATCAGCTACAGACTGAGTGATGTCGTTGTAATGCCGTACAACGCCGGGTCTGTAGTTGGTGCTCTCGAAGGGCTCGGAACGTATTCTGTAAACAGCAATCCGTTCACGTTCTGGACGGATAAGACCACTGTCGCGACTTTCACGAATGCAGTCCCAAGACTTGCAAGGAATATGCTCGGAGGCGAGCAGAATTCCATCCTTGATGTGTACGGCGGGGGAGAATATGAATTTGACAAGTGGACGGTAAAGCTCCACGCACATCGCGGAAGTGATACGAATGTCGAGATCCGTTACGGAAAGAACCTCGTTTCGCTCAACCAGAAGCTGGATGATTCCGGCACATACAACGCTGTTGTTCCATATTGGACGAACGGTGAAGAGATAGTTACACTGTCCCCGCCGATGATCGTGTTCTCCGGGGCAACGATCCAGACGGCATATCTGACAGACCATAATCTTGTGATCATACGCACCGAGGACAACGAGCCTATCGAAGTGGCATATACATTATTCGATGCTGCGCCGATGGACCTGTCTTCGAACTTTCAAGAGAAGCCTACACAGGAACAGCTCAGAGCCGCAGCTATCGCGAGATTCAACGGCTCGAACGCATGGCTCCCGAGCGAGAACCTTACTGTTGACTTTGTTCAGCTCTGGCAGACGGAGCAATACAAGGATTATGCACCGCTCCAGCGCGTCAGCCTTTGCGACACAGTCTCAGTCTATTATGCTCCTGCGGGGGTCGAGGCCGTAAAGCAGAAAGTCGTCAAGGTTGTTTATAACGTACTGCTCGACAGATACGACTCGATGGTGCTTGGACAGGTTCAGACCTCGCTCGGTCAGACTGTCCGGAACAACATCATGCAGGATGTTGTCACCACTTCCATGATGGACGCAGCTGTTAACTACGCTACAGATCTGATCCGTGGCGGTCTCGGCGGTTATGTGGTCATGACCCCGGGCGCGAACGGCTATCCACAGGAAATCCTGATAATGGACTCTCCGAGCATAGACGATGCTGTCAACGTGTGGCGATTCAATCAGGGCGGTCTTGGGCACAGTTCTAACGGCTATCAAGGTCCGTTTTCAGACATTGCTCTGACACAGGACGGACGGATAAATGCATCGATGATTACGACGGGCTCTTTGAGCGCGAATCGAATCAGAACAGGGTACCTGCAGTCCGAGAACAGTGACAGCTATTGGAATTTGGACTCAGGATATTTGAGAACAAACACGGGACGAGTCGGACCGTTTACCATCCATGACACTTACTTAGATTATTATGTTGCTAATTCTGTAAGGGTGCTGATGTACACGGGTGGCTTCTCGGCAAGGCAAACGGCGTACTGGGGCGGCAGTGATGCACACGTAGGCGGTGCGAAAATCCAATATGGAAATATAAGCCTGTTCACTGCGCCCGAAGGGGACTTCACAACAGAAGACACGCAGGTGCTTTTCCAACTGCGCCGACATACCTCTGGCGCTATTGGTCTGGCGGTCGATATAGGCGGGACACAGCAAGCGGTAATATACCCGTCGAGTGCGCTTTCTTATCCGATATGGTTCTTTGATAGCACCGAAGTCGACGGGAACTTCTATTGCAGCGGTACAAAAAGCAGGAAAGTGGATACAAACCACTATTCTGACAGGCTTCTATACTGTTACGAAACCCCGACTCCGCTGTTCGGAGACATCGGCGAAGCGGTCATAGACTCAGACGGCCTTGCCTATGTGGACATTGATGACATATTCAGCGAAACCATTGCAGAACGTGTCGAGTACCAAGTATTCCTGCAGAAGGAAGGCGAGGGTGATTGCTGGATAGCGGACAAGCAACAGCGGTACTTTGTGATACAAGGCACGCCGAATCTGAAAGTCGCTTGGGAACTCAAGGCAAAGCAAAGAGATTATGAAATGATAAGACTCGAACAGCCTGAGAACGGTCTGGACGAGTACGAAAGAGTTACAGATATTGATTCATTACTTGATTCTTACATAAACGAACAGGAGGAACTTCTCTATGGCTAACACAATCAAACAGCTTGCAAGTTTTGCAGTGCTCAACGTGAACGGCGGGGACAGAGTCACTTACACCTACGATGAGATAGACGCTGAGACAGGCGATATGATCTCGGGCAACAACAAAGGCTCATTCTTTGCAGTGGACTCCGCTCTGAAGGGCAAGATTACAAGCATCAGAAACTACATCACGGAGAACAAGCTCTCTGAATAGGAGGTAGGCCATGCAGATACATGAACTTAATTCATTTGTCGGGACTCCATCGTCAACAGATTATCTTGCAATCGATGACGGAAACGAAACGACTAAAGTTCCAGCGTCAAATCTCGGAGTGACTGCACAGATGACACAGGCCGAGGCTGAGACTGGAACTGTAACGGCGCCGAGAGTGGTCTCTCCGAGCATCTTCAAGTCGGCTGTCCTTGCCATTGCGAGGACGATATCTGACACATGGGTGAGCATAACCGATATGAAGTGCAATCTTAACACTTCCGCTGCTTCCGGCACTGTTGACGGTGACCTTTACGCCGCCATCGTCGCCCTCGGTTGGCAATCAGATGTAATTGAGTAGGAGGTGACTAAATGCTTAATTTGAAGAAGTTATTGTTTAAAATCTGCGACATGCTCGACATGATTGGCTACGAAGATATCCAATTCACGGATGTAACTATATCGGCTGGCACACCAGGCACGAGAGGCGCACAGAGGTCAATCACATGGACACATGGCTCGGCTAACGCACTTTCATTCGTGCCTATTTATGTAGGCAACTCTGACGAATACTGGGTATATGGTTTCATGTCAGGTAACACTATTTATGTGAACTTTTACAGGGCGAAGAATACTGCATCAAGTGCCTCCACCACAGTCAGAGTTTATTATCTGAAAAAGTGGGTCTGAAGAAGCTGCTGACGAAGATAACGAAAACATAGCTCTTCGGGCAGAAAGGAATCCTATGAACAATCAATTCTGGAAGGCTACAGGCATCCGGAATAAGCGGTAGGCGAAAAGCCTATCGCTTTTTGCTATGGTAAGAAAAAACAGAAAGGAGCAAAAATTGAAAGACATACTCAGCAGATACATTGGAATGGATTCTGAAACGAGGAAACAGACGGTCATTGCCGTAGTAACTGCATTTGTAGACTTCTGTACCGCATTCCACATCATCGAGTTCACGGACGAGCAGATACAAGCGCTCTATAAACTTGCTCTGTGCATCGTGACAGCAGTCGTGTGGGGCTATTGCTCACATTACAGGAACAACAACTACACCGAGGAAGGATGCATCGGCACAGGACTCACTCGCCAACTAAAGGCTGAGAAAGAGATCGATTATGTCGGCGATTATTTCTTCGATGAAGATGATGAGGACGGTGATGACGATGAATAAAACCATCTTCAAACAGTACGACTCAAGGTGGGGCGGTAAGGCTTATCCGAGTGGCTCAACAGTAAGTGGTTGTGGCTGTGGGTTACTTGCCTGTGTCCATATGGCTATCGAGCAGACCAAGTACAAGGATTACACTCCGAACTCATTAAGAGAATGGATGGTCAATCACGGCTTTGCTGTCAAAGGACAGGGTACTACATGGAACGGAATCACCTTGACTCTGAAACATCTTGGATATTCGCCTAAGTGGATTACTGAGTCAATGCCGATGACCGATGCATTCAAAGAACTCGATAAGGGAAACAGAATCGGAATCATTCTCTTCTATGGCGGTTATTCAGAAAGAAAGAAGAAGTGGTACAAGACTCCCGATGGTACAGTGTGGACTGGCAACGGTCACTATGTAATGTTCTCCAATTACAAGGTGAAGGGCGGAAAACATTACTTCTACACCAAGGACTCGGGCGCTCGTAACCACAGCGGATGGTATTGTTACGAGACATCCATGAAAGGGTGCGTTGGCCAGTTGTGGATCGCTGAAAGAGTCGGAGAACAGGTCAAGACCAAAGAGATAAAGGCTACTGATTACAGACCGTCCAAACCTTACGGCAAGATGCTACCCGAAAAGACTCTTAAGATGGGGAGTAAGGGAAAGCACGTTAAGAGATTACAGAGATTCCTTAACTGGATTGTAAAGGCAAAGCTCGATGTTGACGGAATATTCGGTGAAAAGACCGAGTATGCTCTGATGGTATATCAGAAAACCTACAAGCTGGCCGTTGACGGAATATTCGGCAGTGCATCCTTGAAGAAAGCCAAGAAGTTGGTCGATAAATACTCAGATAAGACTGAGGTCGAGAAGCTGATTGACAAGGGGATCGCATGGGCTGAAGAACAGACCAAGAAAGGCTATGTCTATGTCAACTGGGACGGATCCTCATCAGCTAAAGAGTGCCCGATATGCCATGACCACAAGAAGGGCGGTAGCTATTGGGGCTTTAACTGCATCGGACTTGTTTCCGCATACCTGCATCACGGTCTGGGACTGACTAAAATTAAATGCGCTAACAACGGCTTCCTCGGCGGGAATGATAACTATACCTACCTGCTGAAGAACACTCTGAAGAAGGCGCAGAAGTTCGTTGACGACAAGGTAGGCAAGGGCTTCAAGGTCCTGAAGGATATCGAGAAATCAGATCTGGAAGCCGGCGACATCTTGATCTATTACAAGGGTAACGCCTTCTGGCATATTGCAGTATATGTAGGCAGTGGCAAGATCATCGATTCTTCCTCCGGCCCGAACGGCGTTACTAAGAGAAGCTGGGAACTTGCGTATCCTTGCAAGGTAGCTATAAGATATATCGGAAAGTAGGTGAAGACATGGACGACGCTACAATCATAAAGGCATTCGGATTCATTGCTACACTTATCGCAGTCCTTGTGCCTTTGTTCAAACTGAACGGAAACATCGTCAGACTCACCACTGTCGTCGAGCAGCTTGAGGAGCTGATAAAGGAAAAGACTGACAAGCTGGATGAGCGTATAACCAAGCACGGCAAAGAGATCGATGAGCTTGCCATCAAGTCGACCGACCATGAAGCACGAATAAAGGCTTTGGAGAAATAGTGCAGACCGGAAGCGGTCTGCGTGGATCGCCTCCTTGCATAAACACAAGAAACCCCGGGGATGTTCCTCGGGGCTTTTTGTGTGTCACGAATATTTTCTGATATGTTCGACCGACCGCGTGATCAAATCCGCAAAGGTGGAAACGTCATCGGTTGATTCAATTCGATGCTTTGCCGAACCTCTGTCGAAGACAGGGAATTGGATCCACTTTGCCCGCTGCGTGAATTTGAATCGAGCAAGGTCCCATTCGCCCAGAGCTGCGGTCACATAACTGTCTGATTTTCTGACAAGTTCGAGATCGCTGCATCCGGTTTCTTTGCAGAGCGCTTCGAATATTTTGATTTCTTCTTTGGTCGCACCGACATCACGATGCTGTCCGTAATTAGCAAATTTCAGTTCCATTGTTGTCACCTCCGAGCTAATTATATCAAATAGAATTTATGTCAAGAAGTCTTGACATCTGAAATACATAAGCGTACATTTAATAGTGGAAGGTGACTTGTAACTGAATAAGATGTTAAGAGATGGACCCGTCAGCAGAAGAGTAGTTGACGGATAAAATTATTCTTCCAACTATTCCTAAAATCATAATTATTCAGATAGTAGGGAAGGGGAGCCGAGGAAATTTCTTAACAATTTAATATGAAAGTTTAAGTCACCTCTAAAGATATCATATCAGTTCAAGGAGGTGATTTTTTTTATGAAAGCGCAGAGCATCCAGCAATTCGCCATCGTCCAGAGTGACTCGGCAGCGCAGTTTGAGGAACAGCTCAACGCGAGAATGATGGACCTGTCCAGAAAGAATCCGAAGGTCAGCTTTGACGGCCTGACAGCGTACATCAGCTACTTCGAAACAGTGAGAATCCCCGAATCAACGGCGGACGAGTACGAGCTGAAAGGGTCATGCTTCCACTGCGAAGACTGCCCTGAGTTTCAGGCGATGCTGAAGGCAGACGGAACCGAAGACACGAGACTGAAGTACGGAGAATGTCAGTACGCAGAAATGAGAAGGACTCGCAGAGACGCACCAGCATGCGACATGCTTTACAAGCTGATCAAGGACGGGAGGATAGGACTATGTTACAGAAGATAGGTTTAGCACTCATGTGCATCGGTACGATGATAGCAAACAGCGATTGCTTGTTGATTCCATTCGCAGTAGTAGCAACCGGAGCGCTTCTGATCTGGATCGGGGACAGAAGGGAGGCTGACGATGAAACAGCCTAAAAAGCATTATTACATTCTGTTCAATGATGAGTATGTCGGACAGACATGGGCCGTTACAGAAGCAAAGGCGAGAGTGAACTGGTGGTGGGATAACGTAAAGTACAATGACCAGTTTGCATACAGAGCAATCAATCCGGAAGATCTTGAAGCTATATGCGTACATTAGGAGGTGCACAGAATGGTATTTGCAACAAACGAAAAGAGAGATTACTGCCAAGTGCTCGACGCAGCACTGGCGCCAATGATGGACTTTGACTCACTGGACTACTGCATTAACGGTGTGACGCAGGAAGAGTACATGAGGATCCGCGACAAGCTCGGGTCCGTTGCGTACTTCAACATCACGGGTATGACCTGCGGGGAAGTACTGAATGATGTGTGCAAGGTGGTCCTGCTCGATCAGGCAAGGCTCGCGCCGGACAGTCTGATCACAGACATCAGAAAGAAGAGAAAAATCGCGGATATGTTCAGGAGGTAGTGAAAATGGAAATGAATAAAGTCAAATATACAGTAACGCTGACGGGATGGGATAACAGAAAGCTGACATTCTACGACTGGGAAGACGTCCAGTGCTTCCTCGCTTATGTAGCTGAGGGATGTATGGGAGAGTATGTCGGATTCCTCGTAAAAGAGGAGGTGATCAAATGAGTAGCAGACTGACAGGCGACTTCCGTAAGTTCATGGATAAGAACTATCTCGGGTCGTGGGATGTGCCGGACGGCGAAGATCTCGTTCTGACAATCGACCATGTCGAGCAGAATGACGTCAAGAACGAAAGAGGCTCGGAACGTAAGCTGACCATTCACTTTGCCGAGAGGGGATACAAGCCGATGATCCTCAACACGACCAATGCGAAGAGAATCGGCAAGGTAGCAGGGTCGAACAAAGTAGAGGACTGGGAAAATCTCCGCATTGCAATCTATACGGAGAAGGTGACAGCGTTCGGCGGTACGACCGATGCACTCCGTATCAGAGAGTACGCGCCAAGAGAGACCGAAGCATTCTGTGATGAGTGCGGTCAGAAGATACAGAGACACGGAGAGTATTCCGTTAATAAGATAGTCCAGTTGAGTAAGGCTAAGTACAAGAAGTGCCTTTGCTGGGACTGTTCGATGAAGGCAAAGGAGGCGGAGTGATGAGGATCCTGTTCAAGGACGTAGGCAAACCAGTCCGTCAGCTGATAATTCCGAACGAACTCAGAGTGATGCAGATGCTGGTCGGTGGATATATCGAACCAGTCTATCTCACAGGGAAGTCTGCTCTGATCTGCAACGAAGAAGGCAAGATCAACGACATGAAGGTGAATTTCCGACTTAACGATAACGACTGGGTTTTCGGACCAGCTCTGTTTGTAGGCGTGGATGGTGAAGAGTTCTGCTCTCTGTCCGATGAAGAAGTAGAACATATCAAGAAGTGTTTTGAGGAGGAAACCGATGTCAAGTGAATGGATGGTCAGACCGACAACGATTGGTGAACGTACCCGCTTCGAAGTGTACAAGATACTGCACGATACAGGCGATGTCATTACCAGAGGTGGCCTGTGGGATACACAGAAAGAAGCAGACACGCTCGCAAAGAATCTGAATCAGATGGAGGCAAGGCGGAAATGAAACTGACACAGGACAATTATTTCAGTAAAGAGGCAATGACCGAATATTGGTCTGTGAGCCAGTTCAAACAGTTCTGCAAATGTCCGGCTTCTGCCATTGCTGAAATGAATGGAGAATACGAACGTGAGCCATCCACTGCATTGTTAGTCGGTTCATACGTGGATACGTTCTTTACTGGTGACAAGGGTGCTCTGGGACGATTCGTTCTGGAGCATCCCGAAATCACCAACAGCAGAACGGGAGCACTCAAGACCGATTTCAAACACGCTGAGACGATGATCGAGGCGGTAAAGAGGCAGAGGACAATGCTCGAGTTTCTGAACGGAGATAAGCAGCAGATATTTACAGGCGAACTGTTCGATGTCCCTTGGAAGGTAAAGCTGGACGTATACGGCGGAACATACATATCCGACCTTAAGACCGTAAAGGACTTCAAACCAATCTACGAAGAAGGCTATGGTTGGCGCTCGTGGATAGAATACTGGGGCTATGACATCCAGGGCGCCATATACCAGAAGATCGTGGAACAGAACACAGGACAGAAGAAACCGTTCTACATCGTTGCAGTAACGAAAGAGAAAGTCCCAGACGTTGCTGTTATCCATCTTCCACAGCACATACTCGATACGGCTCTGAAGGTGGTCGAGGCAAAGATAGACGGATTTGACTTAATGAAGAAGGGTCTCATACCGGCCGAACGTTGCGAGGTTTGCGACTGGTGCAAGCAGAGCAAGGTGCTGGGGGATCCGATCGAGTTCGAAATAGAAGAAGCGTAATGCTTACTCACCGGGGCGGGCAACATAATCATAATACGAATATCAATAATAAGGCTTTCAAACAATTATTTTGCACCCCTCATGCAAACTCATGGACATTAACACACCAACGCCCGCTCCGGTAGTAAATACATCAAGGAGATTTAATGGATTCAGCGGAAATAATCAGAACCTGTCGCGAACGTGCGGGGCTGACGCCGACAGAGCTTGCAAAGAAGGTCGGAACCACACGCGACCATGTGTACAGATGGGAGAATGGTGCGGTCACTCCGACTGTCGACTATCTTATTGCCATCATGAGAGCGACGGGTTTCGAGATGATAATCAAGGAAAAGGAAGAGGCTTACTACAGCCGGGATAAGACGAGGAGGAAGAAAATATATGGCTGACAGATTCTTTGTGGATGACGTCCCATTGGCGCGGAGCATGAGTGAGTTCCCGCCGGAAAGATATCTGGACGAGGACGGGAACCCAAAGCCACAGGCAACGAAGAAGAAACGAATTGATGAGCGCTACCTTACCGGTCCCATCATCGAGAAGATGCGTAAACGCAGAGGCATGACCGGAGCGGAACTGTCGAAACGTATCGGCAGAGCGCCGAACTTTATCAGAACCATTGAAAATAAATACGAATCGTGCCGGTACGAAACACTGGCGAAGATAGCCAGAGAGTGCCGTTACAAAATCATCATAGTACCAGAGGAGACATGGAAAGATTATGAATACGCATACAATTCTTGGAAGAATGGTAAGAGATCCGGAGTTCGTTAAGGACTCAGACGAGAAAAAGAACAGGGTCAAGTTCACCGTAGCTGTTGACAGGTCGTACGGAGACGAGGCCGATTTTATTGACTGCATCGTGTGGGGCAAGAGAGCTGCTGTTATAGATAAGTATTTCAGCAAAGGCTCAAAGATCGCTCTTTACGGCGAAGGACGGACAGGCTCCTATACGGACAGGAACGGCGTCAAGCGCAAAACGTACACCATATTGGTCAGAGACTTCGATTTCTGCGAGTCCAGAAGAGATAATGAACAGACTGCAAGACAGATCGAGTCCGATGCAAGGTCGCTTCTGATGGAAGATAACTTTACAGAACAGGCCGAGGACATACCCTTCTGAACTGACGCTGAATAATTGGAGGTTGCCATGATGAAATATCTTCAGATAGATACAAGAGAAAAACCGAAGGCTATCCAATCCATTCTGCGTTACATGGACAATCACGATGTCGAGCACGTGTCCACCAAGCTGCTTATCGGTGACTATCAAGATTTTAATCGCCCTGGCATCGTGGTTGACCGGAAGCAGAACATTGCAGAGCTCGCAAAGAATTGCACTTCTGACCATGAACGGTTCAGAAGAGAGCTGCAGCGGGCACAGAAAGCCGGTACTCAGCTTGTGGTCCTTGTCGAGCAGAACCGGTACAAGGACAGGGACGAGTGGATCCGTGTCGGAACCATCGAGGATCTGATGCTCTGGAGCAGTCCGCATACCACCATCACAGGCGAGAAGGTTTACAGAGTGCTCCGGTCATGGATGGCAAAGTATCCGCTTCGGGTCGAGTTCTGCGACAAACGGGAAACAGGAAGGCGAATCTATGAAATCATATACGGAGAGGAATGACATCTGCCCGCAGTTCCACAGCTATTACTGCTATGACGAGTGCAATTGGTTCGGGAACTGTCCTGATCAGGAGCGTGGCGAACAGATGGAAGAGGAAGATTCAGACGATGACAGACGAGAAGATAGAAGTTGGAGATAAAGTGTTGCTTTGCACCAGAAGGGTTCCGGACATTACACCCGAACTGAAAGAAATGGACGGGAGAGTGTTCCGCGTCGATACGTGGAAATGGTACGGCTCGACTCGGTGCTTCAAGCTGCGTGGATGCAAATCGAAAGCGGGCGTTCCGTTCACCATTCCGGAAGACTGGATAGCACCGATCAAGGAGGTAAAGAGATGGCGATGATTATAGCAATGGCGTTGTTTGCGCTTCCGTTGCTCTGGATGTGTCTCACATCGGGAGGCAATGAATGAAGCTATATCTGTGCGTTACCAGAGATAAGTATGAGCTTCCTGAGGTTGTTGCGGATTCTGTTAAGGAACTGGCTGAGAAGTGTGGCGTATCAAGAAACGCCGTTGCCGTTCCGATATCCAAACAGCGCAAGGGAACGTATAGACATTCGAGATTTCAAGAGGTCGAGGTGGATGATGATTAAGTTTGTTATAGGGCTGTTCGTGTTCGTTGCTGTTCTGGATGCGCTTCTGATTCTTGGCTGTGCAAAGATGGAGCGGGAGCGGGACAGGAACAGATACCAGCGCATGAAAGGGAAGAACGATGAGTAAAAGAGATGTATACATTCCCGATGTTCTTCGGCTGTTAGCTGATGCGATAGAGCGAGAAAGACCGAGAGAGGATTGTACCACTTGCAGATATGAGGATGGTAATCCAAGATGCTATAGCTGTGCTGTAAATTTCGATAGCCGCTATGAGCGGAAAGGAGCAGGCGATGAGTAAGTTAAAACCATGCCCATTCTGTGGCGATGAAGTCGAGATATTTCCAACAGGTTTATACCATTGGAGATACGCCATACATCACAAGACAGAGACAGAGTGTGTTCTTGATGCGCAAGCATTTGCGCTTCCGTATGAAGAAGATGCGGCGATCGAGATGTGGAACAGGAGAGCAGACGATGAGTAAGCACAAATATCGGAATTACATTACTCATGATGTGATAACAGATGAGAACGTAAGATGTGAAAACTGCGCTCATTGGAAAGAGCGATATGCTCCGCATTCGTATTGCAATAAGACAAGCAAGAGCGACTTCTGTGGCGAGTTTAAGGAAAGGAGCGGACGATGAAAATTAAGGTTACAGAGATAGAGGCATCAGCAGAGGAACTGAGACAGAGCAACAGCTTGGCTGACAGCTTCTCAAGGATGCTGAGAAACGCTTTTACATTTAACGAAGACGCAAGCGATGCTGAGGGTGAAGACGATGAGTGACCTAATCAAGCGAGAAGATGCGATAGAGGCGTTAAAAGGGCGAGAGGGTATACTACATGACGCTTACACAGCGGTAGCCATCATCAGAAGCGTACCATCCGCAGACAGACCGCAAGGGGAGTGGATAGAGATGTATCGAAATGGTTTTGGGAGCATGATTTGTATGTGTAGTAAATGTAATTTTCAAGCGCCAAGAAGCAACTTCTGCCCTAACTGTGGAGCGGATATGCGGAAAGGAACAGATGATGAGTGAAAAGATATACAGAGTACAGATGAATAACAAAGGTATGCCGAACTTCAGTACAGCGGTAGAGGTAGCAGACAGACCGCAAGGGTGGATTCCTTGTAGCGAGAGATTGCCCGAAGATATACGACCTGTGCTTGTTACATGGAAGAACACAGACCCAGCTTCGTATTATCAGTACATTGTGGGCAAGCACTTCATCGGCACAGCGCATTATTGCAAAGGCAAGTGGTATTGGTATTCGTCTGTGACAGAGGATTTGCTTGCCGAGTATGGCAAGTGTGATTCGGAAGAGTTTGACGAGGCGATTGAGGCTGTTGCATGGATGCCGTTGCCAGAGCCGTGGAAAGGAGCAGACGATGAGTGACCGCAAACGATGCTGTTGCAATTGCAGACGCTGCATACGCACTTGGGATGGCGGTAACTGCACTACTCATTGCGAGATAGACGGACACTACATCGGATATGTCGAGTGCTTTGAAGATTGGTGCAGAAGATGGGTAAAGGACAAGTGGCAAGAGGAAGGAGCGATTGATGTATAAGGACGATGAGACAAGACGAGTGCTATACGAGGTTCTGTTAGAACAGTGCTTTGAGAAAATGTCCGAAGAAGAAAAGGCAAAGTGGATACGTAAAGGAGTAGCGAATGATAACGATAACGATGCCGACATCCTTTGCGGTGTTGATAGCAGTATTGCTTGCACTCGACATCATAAAGGGAGTGCTTGTTCTTATTGACAACAGGCTGACAAGGACATTCATGTCCTTAACAAAACGGCAGACGGAAAGGAGCGAGTAGATGATGGTAAGAAAGTGCGACATCTGTGGGTCTGTGATACACAAGACAACTCCAAAGTATAGAGTCATATTTGACGGATGGCTTTACACGGAGAGGAAAGACATCTGCGTGTCATGCTTCGAGCGGATAAGAGAAGAGATAAAGCAAGCCGATACTCCGCAGACGGAATGTAGAACCTGCAAGTGGGCGGAAGTGTCTTGGACAAGTCATTACTGTGATGATTGTAAGGCTCACAACAAGTACGAACCAAACGATACTCCGCAGACGGATTGTCAGTGGTAAGGAAGGATAGCAATGAGCGATGTATTACAGGTCGGTGACACTATCTGCTGTCACGACTACACAGACATGAAAGATGTACTGACCGAACTGCGAAAACAGGGCTATCTCTGTACGGTGCAGGTCGGATACACCATCAGAATCGAGTCCGTTCCTGTCGCGGATCCAACCGAGCAGGACGGATGGGTAACGTGGAATAAATAGAATGAGAGCAAAAGATTTTCTGAGACAATACGAATATGCGATGGATTACGTTGCTCGGTGCGAGAACGAATACAACGAAGCCGTTGAGAACATCGATGCGATTGGATCCACTTTATCCGGCGAGCCTGGTATGCCACACGGATCGGGCGTATCCAGAAAGACAGAGAACAAAGCAATCGACTTGGTCACAGCCAAAGAGAAATGGGCACAGGCTAAAGCAGACGCGTTCGAGATCAGGCAGAGGGTGGTCGGCACCATCATCGACATTCCGGATATAGAAGGCAAAGTCTTGTACGAGCGGTATATCAATCTGCTGACATGGGAACAGATATCGGAAAGATTGCACTATTCCAGCAGCGGAATCTATTACGCCCATCAGAGGGCATTGGATATTATAGAGAAAAGGCTATCACAAAATGAGTAACGTATTATTAGATGCTGCTATAGATTATGCTTCGAGAGGACTCGCTGTCTTCCCGCTCATACCGAGAGACAAGGCACCAATCACTACTCACGGAGTTCACGAAGCGACAACTAACTTTGATCAGATAAAGAAATGGTGGAAACGCTATCCGGAAGCCAACATCGGGATAGCTTGCGGCAAGGTCTCTGGCGGTCTGCTTGTGGTAGATCTTGACCGCAAACCGAACGGAGTGGATGGCCTCGATACTCTTGCTGAATGGGAACGCGAGAACGGAGAGCTTCCTGAGACAGTGAGATCCATTACGGGAAGCGGCGGGAGCCACCTCCTATATAGAGTAGACGGAACAGGGAAGAACAAAGTCGGTCTACTTCCGGGAATTGATATCCGTTCGGATGGCGGTTACATCGTAGCGCCTCCATCAATCCATCCTAACGGGCAGACCTACGAATGGGAGTATGATCCGGACGAGTATGAGGTTGCTCATGGCGATGAGGTGCTGGACAAGCTGCTCAGTTGCGGAAAGAAGGACAAGTCAGATAACTTCACGATGCCGGACAAAGTCGGTAAAGGTCAGCGCAACGAAACGATGTACAAACTGGCCTGTTCTCTCCAAGCAAGGAACCTTCCCGACTCCGTAATAAAGACATCAATGTCTGCGGCTAATGCAGAAATGTGTGACCCGCCTCTCTCGGCATCCGAACTGGATAAGATTGTAGAGAGTGCACTTAAACATGAGAAAGGGACTCAGCTCCAAACTGCTGCCGAAGAACTGGATTTGTTAATGGTTCCAGTAAAGGGTGGGGGAATGAAGGTCAGACAATGCGCCGAGAACGTGGCGCGTGTTATTCTTGGAGATTCGAACTTAGCGGGCAAGATAAAAAATGATACATTCGGACACAAGCTGATCTATCTCGGACAGCTCGAGTGGAGACAGGACGGAGACACGATGGGAGAATGGTCAGACATGGATGATTCTGCTCTGATCAATTATCTCGACATCAGATACAACCTCAGAAATGACAAGGATTACACTAATGGATTCAACATCGCGCTGCTCGAGAACCAGTACGACCCGTTAGTCGGATACCTTGACGCACTCAAATGGGACGGCAGACCGCACATCGACCATCTGCTGACAGACTATCTCGGAGCAGATCCATCCGATTACAACATCGCCGTGATGAGACTGTTCCTGCATGGAGCCGTCAAAAGAGCATACGAACCCGGTTGCAAATTCGACTATATGCCGGTGCTGATCGGCAAGCAGGGTCAAGGCAAGTCCACTTTCTTCAAATACCTTGCCTGTAACGATGCGTGGTATGACGATAACTTCAACTTCAAAAATCTCGACAGCAAAGCCGTAATAGAGGCCATGTCAGGCAAGTGGATACTTGAGATGGGCGAAATGGATATCCTTAAGAAGGATGCGGTCACAGCTGACGCACTCAAGGCATTCGTCACATCACAGGCCGACAGGTACAGGACTCCATTCGCAAGGCGCCCAGAGGACAGGAAGAGACAGTGTGTGTTCTGCGGAACCAGTAACGACTCCAACTTCCTCAAAGACAGGACAGGCAACAGACGCTATCTCCCTGTTGACATCAACAAGGCGAACGCAACGAAGGACATCCGGAACGAGAAGGAAGCAAGACCGGAGTTCATCCAAGCTATCGCCGAAGCTGTCCAATTATATAAAAAGGACCCCGATAAGCTCCCAATCCTTCCGCCTAACATTGAAGCGGACGCAATGGCAGCACAAGCAGACCATCTGGAAGAGGATCCATGGGTACAGCTGATGGATGATTACCTTCTCAATACGAAACGAGACAGGGTCAATGTCCTCTGCATCTGGGAAGAAGGTTTCAATATGCGGGGCGTAGATCAGAAGCGGGCCGACGTCAATCGGATGCTGACCATTATGAGGAATGACATCACCGGCTGGCATGAGGTTGGTAAGAAGAGGATAGACGGCTACGGACGAGGCGCGATCTGCTTCGAACGTGACACCGAACAACTCCAGTCGGTGTCACCGACGGTGACACATGGCACTGGTTTTGAGCCCGTCGGTGACACAGAAATGATCCCATTCTGAATGAGTGGGGTCTTTTTTATGCCAAAAATGTCACCGAGCGAGCAATTTCCCATTGTCGGTGACACGTCGGTGACAGCCTCAACCCCAGTAATTGCAAGGGTTGTCACCGTTGTCACCGTTGTCACCGCAACTTTTATTAAATTAATTAAAAAAATAGATATATATATATTATTAGTCTATATAGAAAGTTACGGTGACGTCGGTGTCGTCGGTGACAAATCTCAATAATTCTTGATTTGAGTAGAATTGAATGTAGTTGGCTTATATAATGTTATTGTCAAAGGTTGGTAAACAACCGGAGACCAAGTCACCACCAGCGGACTTGAATCGGTCCGCATTATGATCAGAACAGTCCTTCCGCGGTGCGACTCCGTGGCTGATCAGCAGCAGTGGAACATACTTTCAATCATTTCCTTTCTAAGAGATAACTAAGGGTTAACACGCACAGGACCGGGCACAGGCTCGGTCTTTTGCGTTGGTGATAAACATGGCAAAGGAATTCGCTCGGAGCTTCTACAGCTCGAAGGCATGGCAGGACTGCAGGAACGAATACGCTAAGCGCAGACATCATCTGTGTGAGGACTGTCTTCGCCGTGGGATCTACAAGCCCGGAGTGATCGTGCATCACATTGAAGAACTCACACCGTTTAACATAACCAATCCTGAGATCGCGCTGGGCTTCGATAACCTCGAGCTGCTGTGCAGGGAATGTCACCTGAGGGAGCATGACCTCGAAGGCGGACGCTGGGCGAAGGTCAACGCTGCAAAGAGAAAAGAAAAATGCGACGCTCGCAGGTTTTCTGTAGATAAATTCGGTAGAGT
>OCTW013435130.1_pt1 | contig 27395 bp, 18 predicted proteins | sample 1539671 | NCBI WGS metagenome assembly OCTW01 (sample SAMN02144230, study PRJEB22623) | gut metagenome | biome: sheep rumen | host: Ovis aries | place: New Zealand | reverse complement strand
GGGGCGGCGCCGAAGCATCCAGGGTTGTTTAAACCAGAGAAAAACAGGGCTATTAACCGCAAAGGCCACCCCATCGGAGTGGCTTTTGTTATAATTCCCGTAGTCGGAGGTCCATCTCATGGATAGTAAAAAACTGGCTAGTGTAATGCGCGTAGCCATCATCGGTACCTTTCTTGCGGCAATCATCCTGGTTGCAGGCACCTTCTGGAATGGCCGGAGTGCCAGTGCCGATACCGAAAAGGCCGTCCGGAGCGTAAGCCTTTTGTACCTGAACGAACTGGCCGAACGCCGCGAGCAGGTAGTGGCCGCAAGGCTTGCCAACTACATAAGCGACATGGACATCGCCGTGGGTCTAATCGAGAAAGAAGACCTCAATAGCATCGAAAGGCTCCAAAAGTACCAGGCCCGCATGAAACAGCTCTATGGCCTCGAAAAGTTTGCCTTCGTCGATACCACGGGACTAATCTACACCTCCCGCGGAACCCGGACCGACATCGAACTTTACAATATTGACTACAACCACCTGACCAAGCCCGAAATATCAATCAAGAACGTAGATGCAGAGAACAAGACCGTCATTATAGCCATCCCCGTGGACAGGCTCCCTCTCGAAAACCGGATTCTCGTGGTGTGCTTTATGGAAATAAGCGTTCCCAGCCTGATCGACGGGCTTTCCTTGCAGGGCGAAAAGAACAACGCCACCTTCTGCAACATCTATACCCAGGACGGCAATTCCCTCACCAACATGGTGCTGGGAGGCCTTGCCAGCGAAGACAACCTGCTGAACGCCGTCCAGCGGGCAAATTACGATACCGGATACTCCTTTGAAAAAGTGAAAGAAGATTTCGCCCAGCATAAGGAGGGCGTAGTGTCATTCACCTATAACAATATCCGGGAAACGCTGTACTATGTACCCGTGCACAACACGGACTGGATGCTTACCTACCTTATCCGTGAAAGTATCATCAGCGAGCAAATCGAGTCCATATCTTCGGGAATCATCTTCCGTGGTCAGTGCCTTTCTGGACTTACCGCACTTGTGCTGGTTGGCATGTTCGCCTTTGTCATCATCCAAATCCGGCGAAACACAAGAATCCGGTTGGAACACGAAATCCAGGAAGCCAAGGACCGCATCAAGCAGGAATCCCTATCCGAAGCACTGAAGGTGGCAGAAGAATCCAACAAGGCGAAAACCATATTCCTTTCCAACATGAGCCACGAAATCCGCACTCCCATGAACGCCATCATCGGCCTCGACAACCTGGCCCTTCACGAGCCGGACATTTCGGACAAAGTGCGGGACTACCTCACGAAAATTGGGGGCTCGGCAGAACACCTGTTAAAGCTCATCAACGAAATATTGGACATGTCCCGCATCGAGGCGGGAAAATTCACCCTGAAAAAGGAGGAGTTCTCCTTCTCAAAACTCATGGAGCAGGTGAACACCATGTTCAGCGTCCAGTGCGAAGAAAAGGGACTCAGGTACAACTGCCATCTTGCGGGCCAGATAGACGAATACTTTATTGGCGACGACATGAAACTCCGCCAGGTGCTCATCAATATCCTCGGCAATTCGGTCAAGTTCACCAACAAGGGCGGGCGCATCGACCTGAGCGTAGAAAAGATTGCCTCGTTCGAAAGGAATTCAACGCTCCGCTTTGTCATTTCCGACACGGGCATCGGCATGAGCAAGGAATTCCTGCCAAAAATTTTCGACTCCTTCGCCCAGGAAAACACAGGAAATTCCAGCAATTACGGCGGTTCGGGCCTTGGCCTTGCCATTTCCAAGAGCATCGTGGAACTGATGAACGGAAACATCGAGGTGGAAAGCGAAAAGGGCCGGGGCACCACCTTTACCATCACGGTTACCCTGCAAGATTCCCACAGGAGCCATTCATCCGATGGGGATATCAATGTTCGGCTAAATGAACTGCACGTACTTGTAGTCGATGACGACCCCGTGGCCCTGGAGCATGCCCGGCTTGTGCTTGAACTGGCGGGCATCACTACCGAGACGGCAAAGTCTGGCAAGGAAGCCGTTGAAATGGTCAAGCTGCGCCACGGACGAAGGGAACCCTTCAACCTGATTATCATAGACTGGAAAATGCCCGAAATGGACGGAGTGGAAACGACAAGGCAAATCCGTGCCACCACCGGCGACGAGTCTGCAATCATCATCCTTACCGCCTACAACTGGGACGATGTCCTGGACGAAGCCATTCAAGCAGGCGTCGACAGCTTTGTCGCAAAGCCGATCTTCACGGGGGCGCTGCTGGATGAATTCAAGAAAGTCCTCAAGAAAAAACAAGATGGTCACCTGGGCAGCCCCAAGAAGGCCGAGCTACGGGGCAAGCGCATATTGCTTGCCGAAGACGTCGACGTGAATGCGCAAATCATGGAAAACGTGCTGGCCATGCGGGAAATACAAACCGACATAGCCACCAACGGGAAAATCGCCCTGGAAAAATTCAGCGAACGCCCCGCGGGCTATTACGACGCCATTCTCATGGACATCCGCATGCCCGAAATGGACGGCCTGGAGGCAACCGCCGCCATCCGCAAACTGGACCGCGAAGACGCCCAGAAAATTCCTATAATAGCACTTACGGCAAATGCCTTCGACGAAGACGTGCAGCGAAGTTTGCAGGCGGGCATGAACGCCCACCTTTCAAAACCGATCCAACCAGAAGCCCTTTTCGAGACCCTGGAAACGATACTTTCATAACGGAGAAACCCGATGAAGAAATTTCGACAGAACAGGACCATCAAGAGAAACGTACTCATTGTAGACGACGAGATAGTCAACCGGGAAATCCTCGGGAACATCCTTTCTACGGAATACTCGGTAAGTTACGCCGACAATGCGGAGCATGCCCTGAAAATCCTTGCAGGGGCCGATTCGGACTTCTCGCTGGTGCTTCTGGACTTGCTCATGCCCGTCATGGACGGTTTCGCTTTCCTGCAAAAGCGCTCCGAAGATGAAACGCTCAAGCGCATTCCCGTCATCGTGATGACCTCGGAAAAGGAATCCGAGGTACGGAGCCTGAAACTGGGAGCCGCCGACTTTATCAAGAAACCCTTCGACCTGCCCGAGGTGGTACTTGCCCGCTGTGAACGAATCATCGAACTGTTCGAGGACAAGAACCTCATCAAGCAGACCGAAAGGGATGCCGTGACAGGACTCTACACCCAGGACTACTTCTTCGAATACATCCGCCAGATCGAGCACTGGGACAGCGACACCTGCCGGGATGCCCTGGTCATCGACATCGAGCGGTTCCACCTGGTCAACGAATTCTGCGGAAGGCCCTTCGGAGACCTGTTGCTTTCCAAGATTGCAGAAGCCCTGGAAAAGGAACTTCCGTCCATGAGAGCCATTGCCTGCCGGTCAAACGCAGACACGTTCTACATTTACGCCGCCCATCAGGAGGGCTACAGGAACGTTTACGACGCTATCCAGAGCGTGCTCGCCGACTTCAAGATGAACAACATACGCATACGCTGCGGGCTCTGGGAAAATGTGGCCAAGGACGTAGAGGCGGAAGCGTGGTTCGACCGGGCAAAGATTGCCTGCGACCAGATTCGCGGGGATTACACCCGTTCCATTGCTCGCTACGACAGCGAAATCCACGCAAGGCAGGTTTTCGAGGAAACACTCATCCACGACTTGCCCGAAGCTATTGCTAACAAGGACCTGAAGGTCTATTATCAGCCCAAGTACAATATCGAAGGGGACTCCCCAAGGCTTTCCAGTGCCGAAGCGCTCATCCGCTGGATTCACCCGAAGCTCGGGTTTATCAACCCTGGAGACTTTATCCCGCTTTTCGAATCCAACGGGCTTATCCAGAAGGTAGACAATTTTGTCTGGAACGAGGCCGCCATCCAGATTCGCAAATGGAAAGAACAGTATGGAATCACCGTGCCCGTTTCGGTGAACGTATCCCGCATCGATATTCTGGACCCGGCTCTCGAAGCCAAGCTGGACGGAATTCTCAAGGAAAACGGGCTCTCTTCCGAAGAATACCTGCTGGAAATCACCGAAAGCGCCTATTCCGAAAACGCCAAGAGGCTAATCGAAATGGTGGAGAACCTGCGCAGGAAGGGTTTCCGTATCGAGATGGACGATTTCGGTTCCGGATATTCCTCGCTCAACATGATAACGAGCCTCCCCATCGACATATTGAAAATCGACATGTCGTTTATCCGCAATATGGAAAAGGACGAACGGAACATGAAGCTTGTAGAACTGGTCACCGACATCGCCAGGTTCCTGAACGTGCCCACCGTGGCCGAAGGCGTAGAAACGGAATCCCAGCTGAACACACTGAAAAAGATGGGCTGCCAGATTATCCAGGGATACTACTTCTCGAAGCCCGTGGCTCCACAAGAATTCGCGCAGTTCATCGAGAAGGAACTTGAACGCAGGAAGGGCGCATGATTACCATAGGATCCCTGAATGCCTTTGGGGCAAATACCGAAGAAGGGCTTGCCCGCTGCATGGGAAACGAGGCCCTTTACCTGAAACTCGTGGGCGTCATGCTTGCCGACAAGAACTTCGACAAACTCAGGAGCGCCATCGAAAGCGGGAACCTGGACGAAGCCTTCGAAGCGGCCCACGCCCTGAAAGGTGCCCTCGGGAACCTCGCCCTCACGCCACTGTACGAAAAGGCAGCCTCCTTGACGGAATTCCTAAGGAACCGAGCCGAAGCGGACTACGGGGGGCTGGTTTCGGACCTGCTCGCTTCAAGAGACTCGCTTTTATAGGAGTTTACTTTTGTTTTGCTATTTTTACAGAATACATAACGGAAAAGAACTTTATTGAAGGGGTAATGCTGGCCTTGGATGCTAGATGACATATTCGCACAACGAAAAAGTCCCGCATTTCTGCGGGACTTTTCCATTAGACATCAACGGAAATTACTTTCCGAATTCCTTGGTGTAGGCGGCAGTGTTCTTGGCGCCGGCCTTTTTCAGTTCCTTGATCAGGCGGGTGTAGCCTTCGTTCTTGGCCCAGTCCATCACGGAGTAGCCCTGGCCGCACTTTACGTTCACATCTACGCCCTTCTTGATAAGGAACATCATGGCGTCGTAGTGACCGCCCTTCACCGTCAGGTGAATCGGGTAATAACCATCGGGGCTCTTGACTTCGAGAGGGGCGCCAGCGTCGGCCAGCAGTTCCAGCATGTCCACCTTGCCGGTCTTGGCGGCGATAGTCACAGCCGTGCCCAGGTTCTGCACATCTACGCCTTCTTTCTTGAGCTGGGCCAGAAGCAGGGTCACCACTTCCTTGTTGCCCATCATCACGGCGTTGTCAATCACCTGTTCACCGTTGCCGTTACGAACATTGGCCTTTGCACCGTGGTCGAACAAATAGTTCAGCACCATCACGTTGCCCTTGTTGGCGGCAATGGCCACGGCGTTGTTGCCGTTGTCAGCGGCGGCGTCAATTTCCATAGAAGCCTGCAAGAACAAGGTCATCTTGGCGGTATCGCTGTTCACCGCATAAGACACGAACTGGTTCGGCGTAAAGGCGATTTTCTGCTTCGTCAGGTACTTACGCACGGACTGGGGATCGTTGGGGTCCATCGTATCGTTACAGGCGGTAAGGCCAGCTGCCAGCAGGCCCATAGCGCACAATCCAAGGATTTTTTTGTTCATTTTCGGGGCTCCGTAATAGTTTTTTCGTTTTCTGTCACTAAAATTACACTTTTTTTCGGGAAAATACACAATTTTTTCAAAAAAAAGCGATTTTTTGCATTATTTTCGGATGATGAGCTTGTCGCCAATGCGGATTTTGGTATCCTTCAGGTTATTCCAGCGGACAATGTCCTCGATGGTCACGCCGTACTGGCGGGAAATGTCCCACAGGCCCTCCCCCTTCTTGACCACATGGACCCGCTCCTTGGCGGGCTTTTCCGACTTTGCGCCGGATGAACCTGCTGACTTATCGGCAGCCTTTGCCGGCTTGGCCGATGGCTTTTCGCTAGAAGACTTGTCCGCCTTGGCCTGCTTTTCAGAAGATTTCGGGGCGTTCTTCACCACGGTCTGGGTAAGCTCCGGAATCACCAGGGAATCCCCTACAGAAAGGCGATGGCTGTAGCCGCCGTTGGCCTCCAGAAGCATCACCACGGGCACGCCGAACTTCTTCGCGATTTCGGCGTAGGTATCTCCCTCGCCCACCACGTAGCGTTCGCCCTTGGCAAGCTTCGGAGCCGAACTCGCCTGGGGCACCACGGGTTTCAGTTCCGGCTTGGACACAAACAGGGTATCCCCCGGATTCACCACGTGGTCATCCTTCATGGAATTCCACACTCGTATGCTTTCTTGAGACACGCCAAAGAGCCGAGCCACGGTGGCCACGTTGTCGCCCAGCTTGGCCACGTAGGTCTTGACTTTCGCAGGTTTCTTGCCCGTAGATTTCTTGGGGGTGACCTTGATGGGAATCAGCAGGGTCTGCCCCGCACGAATACGGGTGCCCTTCATGTCGTTGGCCTGCTGGAGTTCCTTCACCGAAATGCCGTACTGGCGCGAAATCACGCCCAGGCTTTCGCCCCGCTTGACCTTGTGGTGGTGCCAGCTAGAAAAGTTGTTCTTTTCCATCTTGTCGTAGCCATCTACAAAGGCGCTGCGGGTGCCCACCGGCAGGCGGAGCAGGTAAGAATCCCTGTTGGGCGGCGTGCACCACTTGACCAGTTCCATGTTCAGGCTCCGCAGGGTGTCTTCAGGGACCTTCAAAACCTTGGCCACCTCTTCCAGCGGGAAAGAGTCAAAAACAGTCACCGTATCAAAGTCGGGCCTGTACTGCTGATTGATTTTCATGTCGTACTGTTCAGGATAATGGCCTATCACCATGGCGGCCAAAATACGAGGCACATAGCGCATGGTTTCCTTGGGCAGTTCCAGATCCCAATACGTCACCACCTGGGTGGTGTCCCAGGTAGAATCAGCCATTTTTTCCTTGACCAGGCGACGCACGCGGCCCTCACCGCAGTTGTAGGCGGCCATGGCCAACAGCCAGTCGTTGAATTCGTTGTACAGGCGCGACAGATACTTGAGGGCGGCCGTGGTGGCCATTTCCGGATTGCGGCGCATGTCCACCCAGTAGTCCACCGCAAGGCCGTAACGCTTGCCCGTTTCCGGAATGAACTGCCACATGCCGCTGGCCTTGGCGCGGCTATAGGCCTTCAGCTTGAATCCGGATTCCACCAGGGCGAGGTAAATCAGGTCGCGGGGCATGCCCATCTCGTCGAGTTTAGAATAAACTAACGAGTCGTAGGCGGTCTTACGATTAAGGGAGCCTTCGGTAAAGGACCGGGCCCCGCCGCTCATGTAGAAGATTTCTTGCATCACCCGTTCGTTGAACACCACGGGCAGCGTAAACTGAGCCACGTCTATGGTATCCAAGAAGTTTTCGATAACCTGCAAGGCAGCGCTATCCGCAGCGCCTTCATCCAGGGCATCCACACCCTCGATAGACACCTCGTTCTGCTCGAACACCCCTGCATCTACGCCGATTTCTGAAATGTTGGGGTAAACTTCGTCCAGGGCGTCCACAATTCGAAGCGGCATCTTCGCCCGGTATATGGAATCAACGGATTCGGGAACATTATGGTAAAGGGTATCGTGCTTTTCGGCAATGAACTGCCGCAGGGATTCGTCCAGGTAATGCCTAGCCAAGAGCCATTCCTGGTTATCCATGGCCTCCAGGGCATACTGGTAATAAGTCCAAGAAGGCCTTACCGCCAGGGAATCGTGGACCTTTTCCCGAAGGGCCACCTGGGCAAAGGATTCCGAACCGTCTTCGGAATACACCAAAGAATCGGGCTTGCCCGCAGGGCCACCCGAAGGAACATCGTTTGCAACTGGAGCCTGTGCCGGGGCACAGGCGGCTAGCAGGATAGCCGAAAGAAAGGTTCCCAGGACTACGATATGCCTAGAAAGGCATATCACTGGTCGTAATCCAGGTCTTCGGCGTAGTCGGACCAGATCTGGTCGCGCTTGAAGGACGGCTGGTCAAAATCGACCTCTTCGTCCAGTTCTTCCTCCTCCTCCTCGATTTCCTCTTCGATTTCCTCGTTGGGGAAAGGAAGGGAATTATCAAAAGAATCACTCTTCGGCCTACGGCCGCAATGGTACGCATAGTTCAACATAGAATTCTCCTCAGTGCAGGACACGACTGATTCCAACCAGAATTACCCCGCTCATCACCAAAGACGCCACTATCTGGAGCACGATGATGACCCTATTGACCCGATAGGCTTTTTGGGCCTTTCTGTGCCAAGGAGGGAGTCCTGATTTAGTCTCTCGGTTCGGTTCCACGAGTGGAAATGTATACATAAACTTCAAAAAGTCAATACCTTTGTGAAAAAAAATTAAATTTTTTGCGATGAACGCCAGAAAAATATTCCTAAGTCTTTGTCTTGCAACGACTTACGCTTTTTCGCATACCGGTGCCATTCGCAACGGTGACGGCTTCAGGGTACCCTCGTCCACCACCCTAGGTCAGGGTTTTTTCTTCTTTTCCGGGAATTTCGAGAACCTGAGCGACGGCTCCCCCATGGCTATCGACGGATTCGAGGACGCCGGTACAGGCAAGGAACACGAAGTCCCGAGCAATATTCCCTCATCGGGCGGAGCCCTCCAGGCCTCTTACGCTCCCCTAGACTATTTCGAATTCGGCATTTATCAGCCCTTCTACTACGACGGTCAAATCAAGGAGACCGATTACAAGACTACTGGGCTGGGCGATATGCAGATATATGGCAAGGCTTCGCTCCCGACGGACTTTCCCCTGAAGCCCGCAATCTCCCTTGAGGTATTCGCCCCTACAGGTACCAAAGACGCCGGTTTCCGCCCCAGACGCATCTGGAACATCAAGGATGAAGAAGAAACAACCCATGCCTATACTTACGGCAGCTGGTCCTTTGCCACAACCCTGTACCTGACTCTTGAACTTTTTGACATTGTGCAATGGAATACCTATTTCGGTCACTTCGGCACAGAGTACGTAGTATGGGGAAGCGGGTTCAACCTTTTTCCACACAAACTAATATCCGTCATCCTTGAAATTTCAGGTGAAACAAAAATCAGTCCAAGCAGATTCAGCAATCACCTGGAGAAAGACGGTTTCCGCTTTTCTCCTGCGATAAAGCTCCACCTGCCACAAGATTTCAATTTGCTCCTAGGCGTCGATCTTGGTCTTGACTATTTCAGGGGAACAGAACTGCACAACGGTCACCAAGTCACCCGCAAGAACGACGGAAAAGACATTCACTACACCGTTTCGGGAACACCAAAAATCTCCATGACCATCGGCATAAGCAAGGCCATCGATTTCAGCTGGAAAGACGCCGACCGCGACGGAGTGCCCGACCGACTGGATATGTGCCCTGGATCTGCCCGCGACATGGTGGTAAACAGCCGTGGATGCCCCGTGGACGAAGACCAGGACGGCGTGCTGAACATCGTGGACGACTGCCCAGGGACGCCTTTTGGCGTAAAAGTGGACTTTCTGGGATGTCCGCTGGATCAAGACAAAGACGGAGTGCCCGACTACAAGGACACTTGTGCCAACACTCCGGAGGGCATGGCAGTAGACGCAGTCGGGTGCAAACTGGACACCGACGGCGACGGAATTGACGACAATGCGGACCAGTGCCCAAACACCCGCAAAGACGACCCCGTAGACGGCAAGGGCTGCCCCCTGGACGAAGACCACGACGGAGTGCTTAACGAAAACGATGCCTGTCCGAACACGCCCGAGGGCTGGAAAATCAACGCCTTCGGCTGCCCCATGGACGAAGACCGGGATGGCATCCCCGACGAAGTAGATTCTTGCCCCGGCACCGAACTTGGAGAAACCGTCAACAAGGACGGCTGCCCCATAGATTCCGACGGCGATGGCGTTTCTGACCTGCACGACAACTGCGCCGACACCCCTAAGGATTATCCCGTAGACAAAAACGGCTGCCCGCGGGACACCGACAAGGACGGGGTGCCAGATGCCATCGACCAATGTCCCAAAACCCCGGCAGGAGCCGTTGTAGACAGCCTGGGCTGCATCATGGACTCCGATTTTGACGGAGTGCCCGACCACCTAGACAAATGTCCCGCCACACTCCCAAAGGTCAAGGTAGACGAAAGCGGTTGCGCCCGCAACACCAAGCAGGACCTGAGCGCTATCGCCAAAGAAGTGAAATTTTTCAAGAACTCCGACAAGCTTATCGCTTCTAGCTATACCGCCCTGAACGATGTTATTATGCTCATGCGCAAGCACAACTTTACGCTAGAGGTAAGTGGTCCCGAAGGTAAAATCAATTCCATCGGAGAATACCTCAAAGGCAAGGGTTTTGACTCCAAGCTCGTGACGCTTACCCCCAAGGCCGGCGAAATCAAGTTCATCGCCACCGGAGTGAAGTACGAAGAGTAGTTAGTGAGTTATGAGTTGTGAGTTGCGAGTTGTGAGTTGTGAGCTTCGGGTCTTAAACGTTGTCATCCTGAGCGCGACCGCGCGAAGGATCCAGGCCAGCGTCTCGTCTCAGGTATAAACGGCAAAAGCCCTGCGTTGCAGGGCTTTTTACTTATAGTCTTGTTCGTGCCGGGAGCAACCGGACTACTACTTGCCGGACTTGGGCCGCTTGTAACCGAAGGACTTCAGCAGGTCTTCCTTGACCTTTTTGGTCTGGTCCATCTTGTTCACGTTGGTCGCATCGTCGAAGGGCGGCAGGTCGCAACGCAACTTGCTCTTCATGGTGATTTCTGTCTTGTAGACATAGGCACCGGTAGCATACAGGCGGCCGTTGGCCGTATGCACATCGCCGTTCCTGTCGGGCTTCATTTCAAAGTACATGGTCAGCACACCGGCATCGCTTGCATAGCTCGGGTCGTTCAGTTCCTGAGTAAAGCTGAAGTAATCCACGAACTGGCCGAGAGAGGTGTAGACCCAAATCTTGGCGCTCATCTTGGTGTCGTAAATGTTTGCCTTGCTGATATCGCTACCCAGCTCCGCCTTGAAATCGGCATTGCAGTGTTCCGTCACGAACTCGTCCACAGAGACCTTCTTGCTGCCTACGGCATCCACCGCATCCAGCAGGATCATGCCGTCTGCACCAACCAGGTCGTCAAGCGTTGCAAGACCATCAACAGAGTTGATGACCGGCACCTTGGCCTGGATTCCGAGAGTCGGCCCCAAGTGGTTCTTCAAGCCAGGATAAACCTCTTCACCGGAGGTGACTTCCTTGTTCTTGAAATCACCACCCACCATAGTCTCGATTTCCTTGTCGGTCTGAGGATTGTAAATGGATATGGCAAAGGTCTGACCCTTTTCAGGTTCCTTGGCGGCGTAGTACTTGTCCACGTCTTCCTTAGTAATGGATGTCACCGGCTTTTCTACGGAAATATCCACGTCCTTGGTGTTCTTGGCCATGACATACACCACGTCGGAGGCCTCGTTGCCAGCCTTATCGCGATAGAGACGGACAATCTCGTTCACCTCGCCAGGCTGCAGGCCTTCAACGTTCAGGCTGTCCTGTTCAACGCAACCGCGACCGTCCCCAAAGTCAACACACCATTTCACGTTGACAGAATTGGAATGGAGCACGGAGTCATTTGCAGGAGACATAATCTTCACCTTGGGCGGAATCAGGTCTACTACGATGAACACGGACTGGGTCGAAGAGTTGCCCATCGCATTCACATAGGTATAGCTCACCGAATAACCTACGTTGCCATCCTTGTCCTTGGTCACGTTGCCCTTCTGGTCAACCGTGTAGCTTACCTGCACGGTGGTCTCGCCCATGCCCTTCGCCTTGGTAGTAAAGTCGTAGGTCACAGAGTAAAGGACCTCGCCTTCGGTGAGGGAGTACATGTACACAGGGGCGGCATTGCCCGTACCGGAGTTTGCATTGCCGGAACCGCCATTACCGCTAGAGCCACTACCACCGCTAGAGCCATTGTTAGCTCCGGCGTTTGCACCGCCGTTGCCGCCATTAGAGCCGGGCTTGCCATTACCGGATCCACCGTTGGAGCCAGAATTCCCGGCATTGGACGTGCCGCTGTTAGAGGCGGTGTTGTTCACCGTGGTGGTCTTCAGGGGCTGACCCGTAATAGCATCGGCCACGTAAGAAACGTTCACCGTCTTGCCGCCCACGTTCACCTGATAAGATACCGTAATGACCTCGATGGAATCAATCTTTCCATTAGCGCCAATCACCGGAATCTTTTCCACGTTGCCGTCCTTGTCCGTCACGTACGAAATCGTCACATCCACGCCGGCAACCTTTTCTGTGTAAGAGACCTTGACCTGGTCCTTGTTGTACTGGGAGTAGGTTACCTCGGAAGCAGGATTGTCGTTGAGCACAGGGCCGGCGGCAGCAATCTTGTCCATAACATTGTAGGTGTTAGACGGAATGGTCACCGGTTCCAGTTCCGTATTCACCGTAAAGGTATGGCTTTCGTAGTTGCAAGAAGAATCCGAATAGGTCTCGTCGATGACCGGTTCCCTAACCGTAATCACGATGTCGTTGTTCTTCTTGTTCACGTATACGGAGGTATCGCCTTCGGCAGGGGTTTCCACCAGGGTGTAAATGCTTGCAGAATTGTCGTGGTTGGCAGAGGTGGTCACCGTCACTTCGGGAGTACGAGTGCTGACAAAGATACCCACGGTTTCCGTGACGCCCTTGTTCTTGGTGGGGTCCGTGTAGGTCAGCGTCACCACATTGTAGCCTTCGTGGAGGTTGGTGAGCAAGGTGTCCGGCATGGGCTTGCCATCGGCGGTCCACTGGAGAAGCATAGTATTCTCGTTGACGTACAGGGTTCCCACCGGATTGGTCTGGCTCCAGGCTCCACTACCCGTTTCGGCGTAGGTCACCTGAATGTTTGAGGATTCCTTCACGTCGGCGATATTGATTTTAACCGTAGCCGTGTCGGCGTTGCCGTCCTGGTCGTAGACACGAACCACCAGGCTGTAAGAAGTCTTGGCTTCGTAATCGAATACAGCGTTGGTCTTTATCTCACCTGTAGTCGCATCAATGGTAAACAAATCCTTATCACCACCGATAGCCTGGAATTTATTCTGGCGGTTCTCGTTCTTTGTATCCTGGTCATAAAGTTCCAAGGTTCCAACCGGAGTCCCCTTGGGCTGGTTTTCGGCCACGGTCATAGTGGCGTCGTCGATTTCGGCACCTTCGTTGATGTCACGGATGGCAATATTGACAAAGGTCTCATCGCGGAGGCCGCCGTTATCTACAACAAGAACCTTTATCTTGAACACCGTATCGGTCAGTGCTTCGAAATCAATGTCCCTGGCCACCGTAATTACGCCCGTGGTCGGGTCAATAGCAAATGCCTGACCGTTGTTTCCGCCGGCAAAGCTGAACGTCAGGTCACCATCTTCGGGATCTGTTCCCGTAACCGTTCCCACCGGAGTTCCCACCGGAGCATGTTCGTCAATGACCTGGTCGGGAATTCCCGTGATTGTGGGCTTCTCATTGCCGTCCTTCACCGTGATATTCGCAACCACATCAACACACAGGGTATCGGCAGCTGTGCCAGGAGTTCCCAGATCGCACACGCGAATTGTTAGCGAGTAAGAAGACTTGGTCTCGAAGTCAATAATGTCTTTGGCTACACGAATTTCGCCATCATCGTTTTGGCCAACTCCAGAAGACTTTATGGTAAAGGCCCCATTTTCGTTGCCGGCAACAATACGATATGTCAGTTTCAGGCCATCTTCAATATCGGATGCGTTTACCCAAGTCACATAGGTATTGACAGAAGAATTCTCCTGGACCTCAGACGGATTGGTCTCCACCACTGCCGTAGGCCTTTCGTTTACGTCAATGACATGGACCAAAACAGCCGTCTTGGTCGTATTCGTCCCATCGGAGACATCAATGACCAGAGTGTAGTCAGAAACATCTTCGAAGTTAGGAGCCTTGCTGGCCGTAATCACACCAGAAGAACTGATCGCAAATGTTGAATTCGCATTACCCGCCGAAATGGAATAGCTCAAGGTCTTGCCTTCCGGATCTGTGCCAGTAACTTTACAAGTCTTGGTGGTGGTCTTGTTCTTCTGATAGAACGGGGTCTTGGTATTTTCCTTTATCCAGCAGGTATCCTGGGTAACGGAAGGAGCCTCATTTTCATCGGTGATATTCACCGTGGCTGTGGCCGTTTTCGTCTTGCCACGGCCATCGGAAACCGTAACCGTAAGGACAAAGAACTTATCAGAACTTAGGGCATCGTAGTCAATGAGAGCCTTCACCACGATATTGCCGTGCTCATCAACCCTGAAATAGTCCGCACCATTCTGTGTTGTGCTGGTAATACTATAGGTCAGCGCGTCGCCATCCTGGTCACTTGCCTCAATCCAGCAAGGCGTTACCAAGTTGATTGGAGAATTTTCGGCAATCGTACAAGAGGTATTCTTGGCTGTGGGAGCCTCGTTCACATCAATAACCTTGATAAGGGCCAGCGTCTTAATGGGTTCATTTACTCCATCAGAGACGCTAATAACCAAGGGGAACTCCGGCGTAGTTTCAAAGTCAGGGGCCTTGCTTGCCGTTACCACGCCAGAAGATGAATTGACCGCAAATGTCGTATTCGTGTTACCCGCAGTTATGGAATAAGTCAAGGACTTGCCCTCTGGGTCAGAGCCTGCCACAGAACAAGTCTTGGTGGTAGTCCCATCCTTCTTGTAGAACGGGGTCTTGGTATTTTCCTTTATCCAGCAGGTATCGGCAGGAGCAGCAGGCGGTTCGTTCACGTCGGTAACAGTAATCGTAGCCGTCGCTGTTGTCGACTTAAAACCGGAACCGCCATTCTTATCTTTCACCGTAATGGTCAGGGTGTAGGAACTCTGGGTTTCGTAGTCTATGGCACCGTCAGTCCAAATATCCCCTTGGTTATCAATCCGGAAAAGCTCCTTGCCTGCCCCACCGGTAATCTCGTACTTGAGGGTCGTTCCCTCTGGATCACTAGCAACAATATGACAGTTTGTATAGGTATTGATGAGGGAATTTTCTTTCACCGAGCCTGTGCAATTGACTGCCACAGGGGGTTCGTTTTCATCCAAGATATTTACGACAACAATAATGTCTTTATAAAGACCTCCATCATCAGAAACCCGCACCTTAAGAGGATACCTCTCAATACGTTCAAAATCTAACTTTCCCTTAACAGAAATCTTGCCCGTGGAGGCGTTGATAGCAAAGGAAGCCGTACCATTTTCGTCGTTAGCATTTCCGTCAATGATACTATATGTCAAATTGTAAAATTCTCCAGTTTTTCTGGTCGTGGCATCCACGTCAGAACCTGTCACCGTGGCAAAGACAGAATCTATAGGCGCATTTTCGCGGACACTTACTGTAAACCCGGAGGCATTAGGAATATCATTCATCGGAGTCACATCCAGGATCACGGTATAGATCGCCGTCAACACATGTTCTTGTTCATCTTCGACCTGGAACTTTATTGAATCCAACGGAGTTCCACTCTGATTTGCATTTGGAACATACTTCAACTGGGGAAGATTAGCACTAGAAATAACCTTTCCTTCAGTCACCAGGGTCGAACCCAAGAACAAGGAACCGCTTGGAGGCAATTTCTTGATAATCACATTATAAACGGGAAGCACCGTTTCATCAGAACAATTTGCCGGGAAAGCAGAACCGGAAAGGATAATAGAGGCGTCTTCCGGCAAAGAGAAACGGCTGTTCTTACTGTCCACATTGCATGGGGACGCCGAGCCGTCATTGTCGAGAATCTGGAAAGGCACAGTCCTGTCACGGGAGCCGTCGGGGAATACTCCTCCCACCATATTGAAAATTCTCAAATTGAAAAATTCGCGATTTTCTACATCCTTGTCGTCATGAATCCAGACCTTTATTTCATCTGCAGCCCTAAGCTTAGTTTCCCCCTTGTAAATGCGGGCAGAATACACCGTATCCCTACCGCATATAGGAATATGGGTCGCAGCCGTATCTATATCATAAAAATTCGCATTATTGGACCCGGTGTTCGCAGCGGTACCGCTAATCAAGAAACAGTAGTCAAATTCCACATTTGTTTCGGGGGCCTTGTCGAGTTCAATGTTCAAAGACGTTCCCGTATAAGAGCCCGCACTAGCAACAGCTTCAAGAGAATCGTTTTCAGAAATTTTCTGGTTCGAGGCCAAGTTCAGGCCAATCTGGGGAGGATCAAATGGAACATACCTAAAATCACCTGAAACATCTGCCTGGAAATCCAGGTTGTTTGCAATAACCTGCCCAGCTAGTTTGAAGTGACCGCCAATGGTTATTTTGCCAGTGGAAATCCAGGACCCCTGAAAATTTGCATCTACCCAATAATCCCACTTGATATCCTTGGGGGTATAGAACAGGACATTCCCACCATACGTTTTGTTATCTACATAGGTAAACTTACTATTATCCTCACCAGTCCAAAAGCCCTTTGAGGCGTTATAAGTCTGCCCCAGTTGCCACTGCTTCGTAGTCCTATTGTACTCGACACCGTTTTGAACCGTAAGCACCTGTATTCTCAAATCGTTTGCAGCATTGGAAAATACATAACCATTCTTTGAATAGATACGCGTCAACTTTCCCTTAGGCGGCATCACAATATAGAGGGTCTTGTTATTGGTACAAGACACATTCATCTGGTCAATATACAAGTCGTAAGTTCCATACTCATTCGTTTGGACCGTATCAGGGGGAACATGAATAAAAAACTTTTCTCCACCATAACAACTTGTCATGTTAATGGACGTATCCATCTTCGCCGGTGCAGGCCAAATGGGAACTTCCAATTCCGTATTCACCTGAGGAACCGTTGTTGGACACTGAGCATAAGTTCCAGCCTTCTTGCTCAATGTATAAGTATTGTTGTAAACAGCACCATTTAACAAATTATTCCAGGCCACCAAATTTCCATCGTACTGCCCGGAAATCGTTCCTTGTACGCACCAATCTCCTTCCATAACGTTATTGTTCTGCAAAGAGACCGTCAGGTTACCAAGGATGCGAACAGGACCTGCAGTAATGGAGTCAGGGCTACCTGCATTAAAAGACAGGTTTCCGCCGACTAGCGTCGGACCGCCAATATGGTGGTGCGGGTAATTAAACACAACATTGCCATCAGCCGTTCCGTTATAGCCGATGTTGTCACCAATGGAGACCTTCTGATTAGTAAAATTCAGGGAGTGAGTTCCCCACAGCTTGTACTTCATCAAGCGTTCCCAGTACACCTGCTGCTCATCAGAATTTTCATCGAAAGACGAGCCAAGGCTCTCAAAATACAATGGAGCCACCGTCGCGGCAAACGATGAACAAGCAGCCCCGACCACCAGGGCAAGTCCAAGTAAATTTTTCTTTAACACCCACATACACAGTCTCCTGGGCAAAGCCCAACTCCGCAAGGTCCCCTCGACAATGCGGCACACACTATGTTAAATATACTTTATAAATCTTCTATTTCAAAACGGAATGTTTCGATTTGGATACATTTTAGTGATAAAAACACCATTTTTTTGCATGTTTAATAAAAAAACAACCCCCGATAGCATCGGGGGGGCGCTTTAATATCCATAGCCACATTGCAAATCGGTAGGGGCATCATCATTGATGATAAGCAAGTAAGCCTGACCCGCCGAGACACTGGTTCCTGTTGAGCACCAGTTTTCTTTGCATGAAGCGATGGTCTTCCCGTCAAACGAACCTACCGTAACGGGTGAACCCGTTGGCGTAGAAGCTGATTTACACCTAAATGTATGCGAAATAGACGGCGTTATTTTGTACTTTCCTGGAGCATAGTCCTCAAAAGTTGTCGTCGACGGCACTCGAGTCTCATCCACCACCACATACGTCACATTAAATGTTTTTGACCTTGGTCCCAAATAATTACTCAACGTCAAGGTGTAATTGACAGTAGCATCGGTAGACATTCCTTCAAAGGTTATGGCGCCGCCCGTGTAATTGGAGCCACTCGACAAGGGGGTGGATTCTCCAGTCACCGTCAATTCATAGGAGCACTTGTCGGAATCATAGTTACACCCCGTTATGGAACTCGGCGTAATTTTGTAAGATGCCTCCCCAGCAAACGTCGTTATATTACTTACAGCGAAATTAGGAATGACCTCTTCTGAGTAAACGGCGTAAGCACTGGCACAACTGACTTCCGTAATCTCGTCCTCCTCATTTGTAATATTCACTTTAACCGCCTGATTTATGGCCGTGGTGTAAGTTCTAGAAACACTAGTTCCATGTTCTCCCGCCAAAGCACCGGCCCAATCAATAGACTTGATTTCATAGCACCCTGCGGTCTGAATAAGATTCCACTCGTAAGAAATCTGTTTTGGATTATTTTTCCATATATTGTCGTTAGCATCTGCAGGAATCTTTGTTCTACTACACTGATATGTGTTGGCGGTCTTGCAAGGGGATTTGACCCTTAACGGGTCGCACACCACATTTTCTCCACCCATAGAGAACTGCACCCCCTCTTTTATACCAACCGTCGAAAATGAAACAACAAAATCATATTTTTGTTGAGGGGCATTATAGGAATGTTCCTCATGTACTATGGAAGCGCCTGTGTTTTCCACTGTCACGTTCCATTCTACCTCGTTATAACCGTTGCAGGTGTTATCCTCAGCTGGCGTAAACGTGTAGGTAACGGGTTCTCCTTTGACTCCCGGACTAGGCAAGGCAACACAGGTTCCCTTAAGAGTTTGTGGACCACAGGCCATTGCATTAGAACTAACTCCCGTATGGTGCGTGGCAGAACTACTACTCAATTGAACCACCGTCTCGGAACTACTACTCTCGGACACTGAACTTACACTAACAACAATCTTGGAACTGCTACTACGTTCATGATAAATACTAGAACTGCTCGCCACCCCAAGACTAGAGCTGCTGCTGCTCAAAAAGCTCAAATCCACAGAACTACTGCTGGTTACCTTCTTGGAGCTGCTGCTACGGATAATCGTAGAACTGCTGAGCACCTTTATGCTGGAACTGCTGTTCAAAAAGCTCAAGTCCACGGAACTGCTGCTGGTGGACTTCTTGGAACTGCTGCTGCGATCATGGGACACGGAGGTTCCGCCCGAGCCGGAGCCATTGCTATCCAGGCCATTTCCACCATCTGTGTATTCGTCTACCTCGTAGCCGCTGGCACTGCTCCGCTTGCTGGAGCTGCCCGAGGTAGCGGTACTTCCGCTGCTGGTCACGTCATCGTCGTCATCGTCATTACTGTTAGAGGAAAAATTGAAAACCGGAAGCTTCTTGCCGCTCTTGTCGTAAATGAAGGCGGAATCCCCTTCTACTATGACAATATTTCCAGAAGAATCCCTGAGCACCTTGGTGTAGTCGCCCTTGTAGATTTCGCCGGTCTTCTTGGCCTTTTCCCAGCAGGCCTCGTCTTTTTCGCACGCTTTAACAATGCTGTCCAGCATGTCGTAGTCGATGGTACTCGGAAAACGGCTGATCATCAAGAGTTCATTATCGGTCAGCGAATCCACCGAACCGTCACCGCAAGACCAAACCAGAAGCCCTGCAACAAGGAGAGTCAAGCCACAAACACTTTTTTTCCACATAATTCCCCTCCGTACAACTAAAATCGACCAGAGTGTATTATAAATATAACATTTAATAGTCTATCCCGCCAACAAATGTAAAAAAAAGTATGCATTTTATCACGGGTAAATGCCGGACTACCCCTTGTCGTTCGGGCAAAAACAAGCTAAATTGCGTGTTCCCAGGCCCTGAACAATGATTATTTGCGGGCAATTCGCCAGGGCGAAAGCAGCAACGGACTTGCGAATCTTTATGTGTTCAGGTCGCCTGGGATTTTTTTTGCCATGATTCTCTGGACATTTCGACACACCAAGCCCTACAACCCGAACGACGTCTGCTACGGGCAGCTGGATTTTGACGTGTCTCCTACGTTCCCCGAAGAATCCTCAAGCGCCATCGAAGACTTTCTAAAGTCCGGCGCCAAGCCCACCAGGCTGTACAGCAGCCCCCTGCTCCGTTGCCTCCGCCTGGCCGAAGAGGTTTCCAAGGCCACAGGCCTTGCAATCGAAAAGGTGGACGCCCTCAAGGAAATCAACTTCGGTACATGGGAAGGCCAAAAGCTTTCCGCCGTACCCAGAGCCGAAATGACCGGCTGGATGCAGGACCTGCGCGGGTTCCAGTTTCCGCAGGGAGAAAGTTTCTACGACGTGGACAAGCGGGTCGAGGCCTTTCTAGACACGCTCCCCGACAACGGCGAATTTTTGTGGGTGACACACGCGGGCGTCATCGCCGCCCTGCAGCACTTCGCCTGCGGGGTCCCCGACCAAGACTTTGTAGAGGGCAAGTTCAGCTACGCCATGGTGAGCCGTTTTGAATTTACGCGCAACGCCGAAGGTCACTACCGCGGGATCTTCACAAAAATCCACGACGGCATCCAGATGCCGCCGCTACCGATAGGTTAAAAATCCAGTGTCATAAACGCCTGGGCGCCACCCGTGAGGGTCGGCAACAGCGCCAGATGCACCGGGTTGTCAAAGTCGCTCAGAAGGGCGTCTACCGCCGCATCGCCAATAGAGTACAAATAAATTAACGCAATGCCCCAGATATACTGGTTCCTGTTCTTGCGGTAATACGTGAGGCGTTCCGCCACCCGTTCGTAATCCTCGGATTCCGGGCTTTCCCGTTCCATTACATGCTTGCGGTCCACATAATAGTTGACCATCTTTTGCGACGTCCAGATGCTGGTGCTTGCGCCGATGAGCCCCATGTACAGGAGCCCCGCCTTGCCAAACTCCCCGTTGTACATCTGCCCAAATCCGGGAATCAGTCCCCAAAGGATGGCCGCCTTCATACTCCGGAGTTCCACGCTCCTGTAGTTGTTGTTCCACCATATCCCAAAGGCGTCAAACATGCCGTAGAGGTGGAGCCCCAAGAGCCAGGCGTTTTCCGCAATACGCAGGTCTTCTTGCTCCTTTTTCTTGTCGCTCTTTTCGCGGACACGGTTTATGAAGTCGTTACGTTTTTTCTGATATGCCGGAATGCTGTCCCGTTCCGCAAGCGCCAACTTGCGCGTGTAAACGGCCACCGAATCCTGGAAGGGCTTTGCCTGCTCCAACACGCGGTCTTTCTGATAAGCCTTGTTGAAATAGACTTCGTAAAAGAGGAACGCCTCGAATGCGGTAATGAAACCGCCCCGGATATAGTGCTCTGTATAGTAGTGACCGCCACCGGGGAATATGCTGAAAAGCATGGTCAGGGGGAGCGAATTGCGGGTCGTGGGAACATCCCACTCGTTCACCGTGAGGGTATCGATGGATTCAATGCCGGTCTTGCCCTTTTGGAGCGGGTCGCTCTGTGCACAGACCAGGGAAACACCCAGGCACACGAGCAGAGCTATGTGGGCAATGAATTTCATCGTGGGTAAATGTAGTAAATAGGGGTTAGGGGTTAGGATCTAGGGGCTAGGATTTATATCTTTTGCGCTGTTGAAACAAAATTCAACAAAATTAATTAATGTCATTTTTTGTCGTAAATAATTAGCTAGATTAAAGGACATGGAAGCAATGACTGCTACACAAGAAAACATCCAACAGTTGGTCGCCGAAATCCAGAAAGCGCTGCTTGCCCGGGGCGAGATGCTCGCCACTGCGGAATCCTGTACCGGCGGGCTCATCGCCTCCGAAATCGTGAACGTGGCGGGCAGTTCCGCCGTGTTCGCGGGCGGCATCGTCGCCTACCAGAATTCCGTCAAGCACGAACTTTTGGGCGTGCCTGCCGAAATCCTCGAAAAGCACGGAGCCGTGAGCAAGGAGACCGTAGAGGCCATGGCCAAGGGGGCGCGGGAAAAGTTCCATGCCGACTGGGCAGTGGCCACCTCGGGCATCGCGGGACCAGGGGGTGCCGAACCCGGCAAACCTGTGGGTACGGTGTGGATGAGTGTCAACAGTTGTTTGCAAAATGAGGCCTTTTGTAAAATTTTCGCAGGAAATAGGCAAGAAATCCGCGAAAAAAGCGTCTATTACGTGTTGGGCAAGCTACTTTTTTTGCTAAATAACCAAAAAAGCACTTGCACAAACGAACACTAAAATGTATATTAAACTAGAAAACAACAAAATGGAGTCAATCATGGCTAAGAAAACGACAACACCCACAAGCAACCTTTCCAGCGAAAAAGCGAAGGCCGTCGAGGCGGCCATCGCACAGATCGAGAAGAACTACGGTAAAGGTTCTATTATGGCCCTCGGCAGCCAGCCTGTCGAAGAAATCCCCGTCATCCCGTCGGGCTGTATCCAGCTGGACATGGCCCTCGGCGTGGGAGGCTTCCCCCGGGGCCGCATCATCGAGATTTACGGACCTGAATCCTCCGGCAAGACGACCCTCACCCTCCACGCCATCGCCGAGGCCCAGAAGCTTGGCGGCGTAGCCGCCTTCATCGATGCCGAACACGCCTTCGACGCGGTCTACGCCCGCAAGCTGGGCGTCGATATCGAATCCCTGCTGGTGTCCCAGCCCGACACCGGCGAGCAGGCCCTGGACATCGCCGAGACCCTGGTGCGTTCCGGCGCTATCGACATCATCGTCATCGACTCCGTGGCAGCCCTGGTACCCCAGGCCGAAATCAACGGCGAAATGGGCGACAACCATGTGGGTCTCCAGGCCCGCCTCATGAGCCAGGCCCTCCGCAAGCTTACCGGCATCCTCTCCAAGTCCAACACATGCATGCTGTTCATCAACCAGCTCCGCATGAAGATCGGCGTCATGTTCGGCAACCCCGAGACCACCACCGGCGGTAACGCCCTCAAGTTCTACGCCACCCAGCGTCTGGACATCCGCCGCATCGCCGCCATCAAGGACGGCGAAGAGGTCATCGGCAACCGCACCCGCGTCAAGGTGGTCAAGAACAAGGTGGCCGCCCCCTTCACCCAGTGCGAGTTCGACATCCTCTACGGCTGCGGCATCTCCCGCGAAGCCTCCATCCTGGACCTGGCCTCCGAACTGGACATCATCCAGAAGAGCGGTTCCTGGTTCAGCTACAACAACGAGCGCATCGGCCAGGGCCGCGAGAACACCCGCCTGTTCCTCAAGGACAATCCGGAACTCTGCAACGAAATCGAGCAGAAAATCCGCGAGAGCATGAAGGACGTGGAACTGTTCAAGCTGGGCGAGCAGGACGCCGTTTCTGCTGACGACGAGGTTTCCCTCCCCGACACCGGCTCGGAAGGCTAGCCCCGACAGTTCAGCATAAGCAGAAGCCCAATTAGTGAAAAGGCGGGACTCCCCCGCTTAAAAACAGAAGGCCCGAACCTTTTTAGCCATTGTACGGTTCGGGTCTTTTTTTTGCTGTATAAGACCCACCACCAAAAAAAATTTCGAGCTCAAGCAAGACGCTTTTTCTTGCGCATTTTTCCCGAAAGTAGGCTTTTGTCCCTGCAAAAAGAGAAATTCGTCACACCTTGACCAGTAAATAGTTGCACAGGCCCAAAGATTAGGTTATATTAGTCGTAGAAAACTTAATCAAGGAGTAAATATGAAATTCTGGAAACTGGGCCTCGCCCTATCCCTCACTGCCGCATTCGGCATCACCGCCTGTGACGACTCGTCCAGTGCCGACGAAAAGAAGATCGGCATCGACGATGCAACCTACGAAGCCGGAAAAGTTGCTTGCGTGGTGACTTCTACCGTAGCGGAAACAGGCACCTTTGTCCAGGAAATGAGGATGGATGACCTCAAGATTACGATGACCGTAACCATGGATGACAAGGGCGTCATCACGGAGAAAATCGAGCACAACCAGGAAATCCCCCAGGACACCTGCGAACACTACAAGCTCGACCCGCTTTACAAAACGGTTGAATGCAAGGCCAAGACCATCACAGCTGTAAACGAAGGAACCTTCGAAAAGTCTGAATTCGAAGCCCTGACGGAACTTCTCAGCGCAGCCTGTAAGGAATCCAACGGGCAGGATATTCCCAAGAAAGAAGAAATTGAAGAGAACCTCCCCAAGCTTGGCGCCTGCAGCGAAAATAACAAAGGCGAAGAAGCCGAAGTCTTTGAAGGCAAGGGCGTATTCGTAGTCTGCGACGGAAAGAATTGGGTACCCAGCAAGAACGAATGCAAGGGCGACGCCAAGGTCGACATTGCAACCATTACATTGGCTTGCAAGGACGGCAAGTGGACCCTCAGCTCCGACAAGGAATGCGAAGACGGCAAGACCGAAGCCAAGAAGTTCCTCGGTGTTGAATTGAGCGTCACCTGCACCGACGGAGCCTGGGTAATCGACGTTCCCGAAGCCAAGACTGAAGATGCCGGTGAACCCGCAACTGAAGAAACCACCGAAGAAGCTGGTACCACCGCCGAGGAATAATCGGATTAAAGCCCAACTTATTGGAAAGTCCCGCGATTGCTCGCGGGATTTTTTATGCTTTATTGGCACGCTTTAAAGGTCGGCGTAACGCGCAAGTTTCCGTCCACTGCCCAAAGCCGTCCGCAAGATATCGCGAACCTCCCCTTCCCTGGTCGGGAAATCTACCGGGTGCAGAGCTATTCGCGGGAGTCCGACGGGAATTTTCAAAATAAGCTCGCCAAACTTGAAGGCCGGCTTTATCAGGAAATCCGGGATACCCGCAAAACTAGCCACCGGTGACGCAAGGCGAACACCCCGAGCTGTCGTAAGCGAAAAACGGTCCTCGAAAAGCATCCCCCGTTTACGAACTTGCCTGCACAGGAAATTGTTGCTGTACCAGGTCGGCGGGATGAATGCCACGGGCTTTTCCGCCTGTTCGCCAAAAAGTTCGTTCCACGCCGCAAGCCCAGCCTGCAAAAGTCTGTCGGACTCGTACTCGGAGAGCCCTGCAAATTCAGCCTCCCCGTTTGTCAGGTTCATGCCGATAAGCCCCATGTAACTGCGGCCCTGGCTGAACTCCGCCTTGTGCTTGTAGCCGTGGAGAGCCAGTTCAAAGCCCTCACCTTTAAGCCGGAGAAGTGTTTCGCGGAATCCCTGTACCGCTTCGGGAGTTGCCTTCTCCGTATCGGGAATGACCAGCACGCTAAAGGGCGCACCTACCAAGTCCTTCAGTTCCTCGAGAACCGGAGTCACTTTTGTGTAGTTCCAGACGCTGAAATCGTGAAAACAGAGAAGAAACTTGCGAGCCATGTTGTGAATATAGTAAAAGGTTGTGAGGTATGAGGCATGAGGTCGCTCGTAAACTCGCTTTGAGCTATGAATTGGCGCCAAAGGCGCGATTATTAAAGCCTCAAAGGCACGAAGTGCCGTGCTCAAACCTCAGAGGGCGTAGCCCGAGCCCGTTACCTATTTACTACATTTACCCTACTATGTTCGAATCTATCATCCTCGGCCTTTTGCAGGGCCTCGCCGAATTCCTCCCCATTTCCAGCTCCGGCCACCTCGTGCTGGGCCACGAACTCCTTGGCATGAACGAAGCGGGCATGTTCTTCGACATCATGCTCCACGCTGGAACGCTGCTTTCCATTTTCGTGGTGTTCCACAAGAAGATTACCGACATCATCGTGGGCTGCCTCCGCCGCGACAAGAATCAGTTGCGCGAAGCGGGCTACATCATTCTAGCAAGCATCCCGACGGCTTTGATCGGCCTCGGCTTCAAGGACGCTCTCGAAGGCCTGTTCGAGAATCCGCGGGCCGTGTGCGTGGCGGAACTCTTTACGGGCTTGTTGCTGTTTACCTCGCAGTGGGGCCCGACCGGCGCCAAGCATCCGGATAACGAGGGCGTCAAGATGAACTGGTGGCGCGCGCTCGTAACCGGTATCGTCCAGGGCATTGCCTGCATTCCGGGCATCAGCCGCAGCGGCTCCACCATCAGCGCCATGATGTTCATGGGTGTGAACCGCAAGTACGCGGGCGAATTCAGTTTCCTCATGAGTATCCCTGCCGTGGGCGGTGCAGCACTCCTCGACGTCATCAAGTGGGCCAAATGCCAGAGCGCCGAGAAGGTCGCCCAGATGGCCCTCGAGAACCCGGAAAAGGCAGCCCAGTGTGCCGACGCCGGCAACTTCACCCCGGAACTCCTGGTGGGCATGCTGGTGTCCTTCATCTTCGGCATCATCGCCCTCAAGTGGCTCATGACCTTCTTGCAGAAGGGCAAGTTCCAGCATTTCGCCTGGTACGTGTGGGCCGTGGGTATTCTGGGGTTGATTTTCATCTAGGGCTACATGATTGTCTGTAAGAAATGCGGCGAGAAATACGAAGACGACATGCCGCGCTGCCTTTGGTGCGACGCTCCGAATCCGGAGCACGCGCTGAACAAGGTCAAAGCACCGGTGACAGCCGTCCCGGCACCAGCGCCTGCCTCCCCTAACGTCGTCGATAAGCCGGTCGCCGAGCAGCCCATCGCGCCATCTGCAATCGAGCCAACCACATCGCAAGCGCCGACCGCAACCGAGTCCTTCCCCAACGTTTCCGTCATAGAAATCGAGCAGGACCAGGACTCCGCCATTGAGCAATAGTTTCGCCAGAAGGGGTTCCTGTGGAGCGTCGTCCTGGCCGGCGTCTTAGTCTCATGGCTATGCCACCACAAGTATCTGAAGAAGACTGACAGGTTCAGCACAAAGTTTTTCTTGCCCTTATTCGGCATCCAGTGCGGATTCAGATATTTGGCCTATATGCTTTCAAAGATTGACTTCTCTGGAATTGGATCGCCCGGCCTTTTTTTGCAAAGCATCTTTATCGTTGTGGTTTGCCTGCTCTATTGGTTTTTCATCGGAAAGCTCGGTTTCGCTCTACTCAAGAAAGCTGTTCCCAACTATGACCCAGCAGCATTCAAAAAGCGGGAACGCGTCGGTATCGTCATAGGCATCCCCATTTTCGCCTTAGATTTTATCGCAGGATACCTTCATTACGGCACTACCGCTAGAATGTTGGGAGTTTGGCTAGGCAACGCCCTCCGGTAGTTTTCCCACCATTTTTGGCACGGTTCTTGCACCTTCTATAGCGAAAACAAGGCGGAACCGCCAAATTGTTTCATTTTGAAACGTTTTGACAGTCTAAACCGCTCGAAAATTAAACATCAAGGAGATCCCCGCCTTCGCGGGGATGACAAAGGACGAAAAATGGCAACAGAGAAGATGGAATTCCAGACCGAAGTTCGCGACATGCTGAACTTGATGATCAACTCTCTTTACAGCAACAAGGAAATCTTCCTCCGCGAACTGGTTTCGAACGCGGCGGACGCACTGGACAAGCGCCGTTTCCTCTCGCTTTCAAACGCAGAACTCTTGCCGCAGGGCACGCAGCTGCGCATCGATATTTCGGTGAACAAAGAAGGCAAGCGCATCGTTGTCGAAGACAACGGTATCGGCATGAACAAGGAAGACTTGATCAACTGCCTGGGTACCATCGCCCGTAGCGGC
>OCTW011572289.1_pt1 | contig 27404 bp, 20 predicted proteins | sample 1539671 | NCBI WGS metagenome assembly OCTW01 (sample SAMN02144230, study PRJEB22623) | gut metagenome | biome: sheep rumen | host: Ovis aries | place: New Zealand | reverse complement strand
TAAAAGTAATACTCCTATGATTGATATATAAAGGGCTTTCTTTTTCATTTGAATCAACTCTCTATCATAGTTTTATTATAACACAATAGCCTAATTTGTTAAATAATTTTTTGAAATAAAAAAAGAGCACTTATGCTCTGCTTGAATATTTACCATCACTTGTAGAGATGATAATATGTTCTCCTTGATTTATAAATAAAGGAACTTTTATTGTATATCCAGTTTCAATAGTTGCATCTTTCATTGCATTATTAGTTGTATTTCCTTTTACAGCTGGTTCAGTTGCCGTAACTTCAAATTCAATTTTTTCAGGAAGATTTACACCTAATAGTTCTCCTTCATAATATTCAAGTTGAATTTCTAAACCTTCTTTTAGGAATTTCTTTTCGTTTTCTAATTTAGAACCAGGAACTTCTATTTGATCATAAGTTTCGGTATTCATGAAAACATAGTTATCTCCATTAGTATATAAAAACTGCATAGGCATTCTATCTATTCTTGCTCTTTCAATTTTTATATTAGTATTATAAGAGTTTTCAACAATTGCTCCTGTTCTTAAATTTCTTGTTTTCATACGAACAAAAGCTGAACCTTTTCCAGGTTTAACATGTTGAAATTCAACTATTTGACATAGATTTCCATCAAGAATAATGGTCATTCCATTTTTAATATCATTAATATTCATTAAAACCCTCCTTTACTATTTTCCTAATTTAGTTTCTTTAAATACAGTTACTTGACGACAATTAGGACAATACTTATTCATTTCTAATTTATCTGGAGTATTCTTTTTATTTTTTATTGTTGGGCGAATTTGTTTTCCACAACGAGAACACTTTAAACCAAGGAATGCTCTATTTTCATTTTTAGCCATAGTATACCCTCCTCACTTGAAATTGCTATTAGTATTTTAGCATAGTAATTTCTTTAGTGCAAGCTAAAACAAGCTTAATTGACTAGTTTCTGGTAGTCCTTCAAATACTCCCATTGTTCTCATTTTATCAATAGTTGTTTGATTTACTTTCCCTCTACTAGCAAAATCTTCAATGCTATAAAATGATTTTATATTTCTTTCTTCAATTATTTTGGCAGCAACTGAATCTCCTAATCCATCTAAGGCTCTAAAAGGCATAATCATTGAATTATCACTTTCATCCATAATGAAATTGGCTCCATCACTTTTTTCTAAGTTTATAGTCTTAAATTTGAATCCTCTTGCTGTTGCTTCTAGTGCTAATTTTAAAGTTTCTAATAGTGATGATTCTTTATTTGTCGCATCATATCCCTTACTTTGGATTTCTAACATTTTAGCTTTGATAGCATCATATCCTTTACACATGACATCAATATCAAAGTCTTGGAATCTTGTTGAAAAATATGTTGTGTAATAAACAAGTGGTTTATGAACTTTATACCAGGCAATACGATAGGCACTTGTAACATATGCTGCTGCATGTGCTTTTGGAAACATGTATTTTATTTTGGCACATGAATTTATAAACCAGTCAGGTATTTTAGCCTCCTTCATAGTTTCAACAAAACCGGCCCATGTTTCTTTATCTTTACTTGCTTTTCCTTTACGGACAAATTCCATGATTTTAAATGCTTTAAAAGGTTCTAGCCCTCCATACATAAGTTCAACCATAATATCGTCTCGACAACCAATTACTTTAGAGAAAGGAACAATATTTTTTTGAATCAATTCTTGAGCATTTCCTAACCACACATCTGTTCCATGAGAAAGTCCTGATATTTTGATAAGTTCGGCAAATGTAGTTGGTTTAGTATCTTTAACAAGAGAAATGGTAAATGGTGTTCCAAACTCAGGTACCCCTAGTGTTCCTGTATCACACATTATTTGTTCTTTGGTTACACCTAAGGCTTTGGTGGAAGTAAATATTGACATGGTCTCTTTATCATCTAAAGGAACTTTAGTAATATCATCTCCTGTTAAGTCTTGAATCATTCTAAGTTGAGTTGGGTCTGTATGGCCTAAGATATCTAGTTTTAAGACGTCTTGATCAATTGCATGGTAATCAAAGTGAGTAGTTCGCCAGGCACTGTTTGGATCTTCTGCTGGATATTGGAATGGTGTAAAATCATATACTTCCATGTATCCTGGAATAACTACTATACCTCCTGGATGTTGACCAGTTGTCCTTTTGACTCCTGTACATCCAATAGCTAATCTTTCTATTTCAATATTTCGCATAATAATATTATTTTCTTCACAATAACCTTTGACATAACCATAAGCTGTTTTTTCAGCAACTGTACCTATTGTTCCGGCTCTATAAACATTATCTACACCAAATAAGACTTTAGTATACTCATGAGCACTGGCTTGATTTAAATCAGAGAAGTTTAAATCGATATCAGGAACTTTATCAGCATTAAAGCCAAGGAAGGTCTGGAAAGGAATATCATGTCCATCCTTATGCATTAAAATATTACAATCAGGACATTTTCTGTCTGGTAAATCAAATCCACATTTGTAAGTATTTCCTAATGATTCACCATTTTCATCCTCAAAAAAGCTTTTTTTACATTTCTCACATCTATAATGTGGTGATAAAGAATTTACTTCCGTAATTCCCATTAAGTTAGCCACAAAAGAAGAACCTACACTACCTCTTGAGCCTACTAAGAATCCTTCATCATTACTATGTTTAACTAGCTTTTGAGCAATCAAATAAATGACATCGAAGTTAGCTCCGATTATTGCGGTCATCTTTTTTGCGGCCATTTTTAATAGTTCTTCATCGCTTAAGTTTTCTGGATTGTCTTGTTTTAAACTCAAATATATTTCTTCTTTAACAGCGTCTGGGCCTTTCAATATGGTATCATGGAGTCTTTTATATATTTCTTCTTCTTTTTCTCCTACATTTTTCTTAACAGCATCAATTAAAGGAGCACCATATAATTCTAGGGCAATTCTCTCTTCAATATGATAAGGAAGCGGATCTCCATACCATTCTTTTGCTTTTTCATAGACCATATTAGTAACAGTTATTTTGGAATTTTCAATTACTGGGGCAAAAGGTATTCCTTTAGTATCTATTATAACTTCAATTTCTTCTACTTGGTCTGCAATTTTATTAGTATTTTCAACAACAATCTCATATGCTTCTTCAGGGCTTAAAAAAGCAAAATCTTCAAGCATTTCTTTAGTTGTTTTTAAATATTGATTTGGCGTTTTCATTCCCCTTCTATTTAATGGGTGTAGTTTACCGTTGAATTTTTGATTAATAATAATATCACGGTAAATCTTATCTTCTGGATTTAAATTGTGAGCATCACTTGTTGCGACAACTGGTTTTCCTGCTTCTTTAGCAACTCTGATAATCCTTTTTAAATATTCTTCAGCGGCATAGATGTTTGGAAATTTAGAATTGGGCCCGATTAGATGTGAAAAAGCAGATACTGGTTGAACTTCAATATAATCATAAAATGACATCATGTTAACTAATTCTTCATCTTCTTTTCCTGCTGCTTTATCAAATATCTCACCATTGATACATCCTGAGCCAATTAATAGTCCTTCTCTTAATTTAGCAACTTCGTTGCGAGGAATTTTAGGTTGCTCATTTTTATATAAGTATTTAGTGTTAGCCATCGAAATTATTTTAAATAAGTTCTTTAAACCAGTCCTATTTTTAGCAATCATAGTCGCATGAAAGGGAAATGAAAACCTTACCATGCTTTCCATATCAATGTTTTCTAAAAGTTCATCTGTTGTGGTTATATGTTGATCACTAAAGGATTTACACATCTTATAAAATGCTAGAGCAGTTCCTTCTGCATCATAATCAGCTCGATGATGTTTTTCTTCATCCCATTCAATGTCTAATTTTTTGGTTAGGGTTTGCAGTTTATGGTTAGGCCATTCAGGATGCAAGAGTCTAGCTAAACTCATTGTATCTAAAACGCAGGCATTAAACTCTTGTAAATTGTATTTATTACAAGCTGCCCTCATAAATGAGATATCAAACTTAGCGTTATGTGCAACTAAAGGATTATCTCCACACCATGCTAGAAAGCGTTTGGTGACGTTTTCTTCATTATCTTTTCCTTGTAACATTTCATCAGTAATAAATGTTAATTCTGTAATTTTTTTAGGAAGTGGACGGTGAGGATCAATTAATTCATCAAAACGGTCTAAGATTTCGCCATTTTTAATTTTTACAGCTCCAATTTCTATCATTTGATCTTGGCCAGCATAAAAGCCTGTTGTTTCTGTATCAAAGACAACAAAGGTGTCTTCTAGTAGATTATATGTTTTAGGATTAAATATTAAATCTACGTCGTTGTTTACAATATTCATTTCGGCTCCATACAATACTTTAAAACGGTCACTACCTTCTTTTCCTTTATTGATTGCTTCAACGCCATGGAACATATCAGGAAATGATTGAACACAGTTATGGTCTGTTATAGCAATTGCTTTCATTCCCATTTTAGCAATCTTACTTACTAAAGTTGAGGCATCTATAACTCCGTCCATTGCACTCATCATGGTATGGGCATGTAACTCGACTCTTGGAAGTTCTGCATCATCTACTCTAGATGATGATTTAGAATCAATTTTTTGTAAATTACGAATGGTTAAAACTAAGTCTCTAGAGAAATTATCAAATTCTACATTTCCTTGAAAACGATACCAATTTCCTACTTTTAATGATGACATAACGGCTTTATACTCATTCTTATCTTTTTTAAATATCTTAGCTAAAATAGAATTGGTATTATCAGATATTTTTAAGGTTATAATGTTTATATTCTCTCTTTCTAACGTATCAATTCCAAATATATAAGCTTCAAAGATGACACCTTTACTATCTCCCATAATATTGTTAATCGAAGTTACTTCACCATCTATTTCTTTGCCTATTATTATATTCCCTTCTATTTTAGGCTCTTGTTTTTCCAACTTGGTATTTTTCATTTCTTGTTTTATTTCTTCTTGAACTGATTTTCTTTTTTCTTCATTTATGTAAGACATAAACTCATAATCACGCATACCTAAAGAAGCCAACTCTTTTTTTAATTCTTTGAAAATAGATTCTAAGCTTTCTTTTTCGGCTTGATTAGTTACTTCCATCGTAACAAGTTTATCTTCAAGGGTAATTTCTTGCTCTAAAATAGAAGATAAAGATGGCTTTTCTACAGTATAATCACGTAATAAATTTTTAATATAATTTAAACATTCTTCTATATTTTCTTCTTCAAAAAGATAAGTAATTATACATTTTTCTTTCCCGTGAATACCAAGACTAGCTTGTTCATTTAGTTTTTTGACAATTTCATAGGGAAGCATTTTCTCATTTTTTAAAACAACTTCAAATACTTTATCTTTTTTGTGTAAAATTACTTTTTCAATACTTGCTTTTTCCAGAACATCTCTTTCTTCATCAAAAGAAATACTATCTAGAAAACGAATTAAATCTTCTGCCATTATTTTACTCCTTTACTTCTTTTCTTTCTATTTTTTTTATAGTACTAACATTAATCTGATAATCAGCCATTCTTCTGGCAACTCTTCCCAAAATACTAACTAGGTCACCTTTTTTTAAATCTTCTATGCTTTTGATAGCACTTGAGAATACAACGAACGTTGCTTCTCCTGTTTCATCAGTAGCATGTAAAAAGGCCATAGAAGATCCATTCTTTGTTGTAATTTCTTTTATTCTATCTATTAAGACAACAGTCTCTACATATTTATCATAATTTTCTTTGATTAAATCTAATTTCATAATTTTTTTCTCTTGATACGCGCTTGCAGGATGATTGCTAAAGTAAAAGCCAAATGTCTCTAGTTCTTCATCTTCCCTTTGCTCTTGACTCAAATCTTCCCATTCTTCTAAAACAGGTTTTTCTAAGAACATCGATTCCATTCCTTCGGATAAAGTTGCATAGTTTATGGCAATATCAAGATTTTTTAATAAGGTTTGATGATTTTTTAAAAAAGCATCAAAACAGCCAGCATGAATTAAACTTTCAATTGTTTTTTTATTAACACTTTGCTTGTAGCATCTACAGACAAAATCTAAAAAATCTTTAAAATTTCCTTTTTTTCTTTCTTCTAGGATAGATTTAGTAGCCTCACTTCCAAGATTTTTGATAATTGAAAATGGCATGCGAAGTGAGTTGCTCTTTATTTTATAAACATCTAAACTCTCATTAATATCAGGCTTTAAAAAAGCTATACCTTCTTTTTTCCCCAAAGCAATATATTCTTTTGTTTTATCTTGACTCATGATATTCATATTTAAAAGATTAGCAATGTAAAATTTTTTGTAATAACATTTTAAATAGGCCATTTGATATCCTATTATGGCATAAGATACTGAATGTGATTTGTTGAATCCATAATTGGCAAATTTTAATATTAATGCATAGATTTGTTCAGCAACTCTCTTATCATAACCTTTTTTGGTCGCGCCAACAACAAACTTTTCTTCATAATCATCAATTACACTTTTTTTCTTTTTAGACATAGCTCTTCTAATGATATCTGCCTCTGAAAATGAAAAGCCACCAATTAAGCGAAGGATTTGCATTACTTGTTCTTGATAGACAATGATTCCATAAGTTTCTTCTAAAATATCTTTTAAGTCTTCATGGATGAAGGTTATTTTTTCTTTTCCCTCTTTTCTTTTAATAAATGTGTCAATATTTTCCATAGGGCCTGGTCTAAATAAAGCAATAGCGTGGGCTAAGTCTATGAATTTCTTTGGTTTTAGTTTACGTAAGAAATTTTTCATTCCTTCACTTTCAAATTGAAATATACCTGAAGTATCAGCCATTTCAAAAAGATGAAGAACTTTAGGATCATTTAAATCAATTTGGTTTAAGTTTATAGACTCATCACTTGTGTTTTTAATTAATTTTAAAATATTTGCTATCATACTAAGATTACGAAGAGATAAGAAATCCATTTTTAATAGTCCTAAATCTTCAAGATAATTCATTGTCACGCCAGTTAACATTTCTTCACCATTGTAATGAATTGGAATGATGTTATCTAAGGCAACAGAAGATATGACTATTCCAGCTGCATGAGTAGATATATGTTTTTTTAATCCTTCTAGTTTCATCGAAATAACATATATTTTTTTAAGATCTTTATTGTTTTCTATATAATAAATTACATCCTTGTTTTTAAGATTGTCTTTTAAAGATAGTTTGGGGTCTATCAAAGACAGAAATCTTTCTAACGTGTTATTATTAATTTCTAAAGACTTACCTACACTTCTTAAAACAAGTTTACTTTTAAGAGTCCCAAATGTCATGATACCCGCGACTTTGTCTTTACCATATCTTTCTTTAACATAAGAAACAACTTCATCCCTTCTTGTTTCTTCAAAGTCAATATCTATATCTGGCATAGTTACTCTTTCAGGATTTAGAAATCTTTCAAATAATAAGTTGTATTCTAAGGGATTAACATCAGTTATACCTAGACAATAACTAACTAATGAGCCAACGGCACTTCCTCTTCCTACGCCTACTAAAATGCCATTCTTTTTAGCAAATAATACATAATCATAAACAATTAAAAAATAATCTGCAAAGCCCATCTTCTTAATTACTGATAGTTCGTAATTTAGTCTTTCTAAGGCTTTAGCTGTAACATTATTATTAAGTCTTTTTTTTAATCCTTTATTGGCTAAGGCACTTAGATATATTTGAGAATCATTTATTTTATCATCAAATTTAGGGATATGTCTGGAAGATGGTGGAAAAACAATATCAATTGAATCTATAAAGGAAGAAGAATCATTCTCAATAGTTTTGGCATCTTCAAATGAATTTTTTTCATAGTTTTCTTTTTTAATTTCGTTAATAGAAGTATTCTCTTCAATTGCTTTTAACATGTTTAGATAAGAAGAGTCCTTCTTGGAGAAGCATAAAATATTTCTCACATAGACTACTTTATCGGTAAGCAAATAAGAATTGTTTTTTTCGAGTTCAGTAGTATATCCAATGTATAGACTAGTAAACTTTTCTTTTAAATCATCAAAATAAGAAATATAAGTATATGGCAAAATGACATTTAAATTACTAGATAAAGTTTCTAAATGAAGAATAGATAGTTCTTTTGTTTCCATTAGAGTATGTATTTTTAAAAGATCTACATACCCTTCATAGTTTCTAGCATAAAGATATAAAGAGTAATTATCTAATTCTACTTCCAAACCTATTAATGGTTTTATTTGATTTTCTTGACAAGATAAATAGAACTCCATGACTCCATAGAGATTTTTATCGCATATTCCACATACATTAATGTTATTTTGCTTTAGGTACTCCATGAGTTTTGGCACAGTTATAAGAGATTGCATCATTGAATATTCTGTTGTCACTTTGATTGGTACAAACATGTGCCTCACCCACCTTACTTGTTTTATTATATCATGCTTAAAATAAAATAAGAACTCTTTTTTATCAATTTGACAAGTCATTTTTATTGACTTCTGCGTTTGTTTTTGTTAAAATTTTTTAAGAAATGAAATGTGGAGGTGAGACCATGAAAAAAGTATCAACTAAAAAGCCTTTGACTGTTAATTCTAGAAGTCATGCACTTAATGCAACAAAAAGACGTCAAAAACCAAATTTACAAAAGAAAACCATTAACGGAGAGAAAGTCGTTATTAGTGCTCGTGAAGCTAAAAAAATCGCTTAATTTTAAGCGGTTTTTATTTTTTTTATATTTTCGTTCATATCATTTCCTAAACAAATATAAGAGCCAGATACTGCTATATCAATAAAATCTTTTACTTTTTTGATGGTTTCATTATTAATTCCCCCATCTACTTCCAATTCTATGTTGTAATGATTTTCTATTATCATTTCTTTTAATAATTTTAATTTTAGAATAGTACTCTCAAGGAAGCTTTGTCCTCCTTTGCCCGGATAGACACCCATCACGATTATCTTTTGAATGTCTTTAAAGTATGGTTTCAATTTTAATATATACGTGTCCGGATTAATTGCTAATCCAACTTTTATTCCTTTCTTTTTTATGTATTCAATTACTTCTTCGACATCATCTATTTCAGAGTGAATTGTAATATATTCAGGATTAAGATAAGAGAAGGCTTCAATAGCTTTTAAAAGTGAAATACCTTGCATCATTAAATGAATATCTAATTTTTTTTGGCATCCTTTTAAAGCATGAATATGCATGACCAAATCATCATTTTGTTCTTGAACAAATTTTCCATCCATAATGTCAACATGGATATAATCGGCCAAACTTGCATCAATTTTTTTTATAGTATCTTCTATACCTTCATTACTTTTTAGATATGAAACGGCTATTTTCACGTGTTATCTCCTCCAATATTTTTAGATAGTTATCATATCTTGATTTTAATATTTTCCCCTGTTCAACGGCTTTTTTTACACCACACTCAATCTCTTTGTTATGTAAACAGTCTTTGAATTTACAATTATTTTTATTAAATTCTATGAAAGCAGAACTTAACTCTGTTTTGTCTTCTACTTTTACATCTAAAGAAGAAAAACCAGGAGTATCTAAAAATCTAACTCCTTTTTCAAAGTATATTTCTGAATGTCTTGTTGTATGTACACCTCTGTTTAAAGACGCTGATATCTCATTTGTTGCTAAAGCAAGACTTGGATTAATCCTATTTAGTAATGAAGATTTACCAGCTCCGGTTTGACCAGTTAAAACAACTAAGCTTCCTTTTAAAAAGGAAAGCATTTCTTCTAGGTGATTGTTATCAAAACAAGGTATACCTATACTCTCATAATACTTTCTTATTTTTAAGTATTCATTCTTGTCTTCAAGTAAATCTATTTTAGTAAAGCAAATTACTGGTTTGACTCTAGCTAGGGTGACACTTGTAATCTCTTTATCTAACAAGTAACTAGAAAAATCTGGCTTCTTCATTGATGTTACTATTAAAGCATAGTCCACGTTTGCAACACGAGGACGATTAAGCTCGTTTTTTCTAGGTAATATTTCTAGGATTATTCTATTTTCATAATCAATTACGCAATTATCACCAACCAAAGGGGTCTTATTATCATGTCTAAATATTCCCCTTGGTGTGCAAGTGATAAGTTCATCATTTATTAATACCGTATAAGAATTGGATATATTTTTAACAATAGTTGATACTAGCATAATGCTCCAGCTTCTCCACAACACTTGCCGTTGGCATCTTTATTTTTGCAAGTATCATCTCCTGATGGAGCACTGCTTTTTTTCTTGGCAACAGTTATTGTCACACTTGTTCCTTTAACAATTGGTGAGCCTTTTGCTCTTGATTGTCCAATTACGATTCCTGGAGATACACTACTATCTTCTTTTTCGTTTTTATTAACTGTAACTTCATATTTTTTTAAGTAATCCACAACATCTTCATATTTATATGTTCCATTAGTAAAATCAGGATATTTATCGACATTTGGAATATATAATGTAACATAGTCTCCAGTTGTTACTTTTTCTCCAGCTTTAGGTGTTTGATCTAAGACTATATTTTCTTCTGCCCCTTCATCTTCTACTGTTTTCTTTTCAACTAATACATTAACTCCTTGAGCTTCTAGTTTTCCCTTAATCTCTAAGTAATTCTTACCTTTATAGTCTTCAACAGTAATTTTGGTATCTCCTTCACTTACCCATAAAGTTACTTCAGTACCTTTCGTTCTTTTGGTTTTAGCTAGTGGCGAAGTTTTTACTATATGACCAAATTCTATTTCGTCTGAAGCTATTTTTTGTTGATCTGTAGCAATTGTAAATCCTTCTTTTTGAAGAGCTTTTATGGCATCGGCTATAGAGTATCCTGTAACATCTGGAACTAAAACTTCTTTATGAGAAGTAAGGGCTGGTATTAAAACAACAATAGTAGTAATAATTACTATTAAACCAGTAAAAATAGCAAATAAAATAAGTAAGACTTTATTTTGACTTTTTAAATCGTTTTTGGTTATCTGTTTAGCAATAACATTTTCTTCGTCATTGCTTTTTTTATCTTCGTCTTTTTCTTTTACTGCTGTAGCTACCTTTAATTTAGCATTATCTTCAAATTCGCGATAAGGGAGTTTAATTTTTTCTTCATCTTCTCTTGAATCGTCTAAGCATGTAAGCAAATCTTCATGCATTTCTTTAGCATCTTCATATCTATTTTTAGGATTTTTAGCAGTTGCTTTGATAATAATATTTTCAACGCTTTGAGGAATTGTAGGTAACTCTTCTCTGACGCTTGGTAAAGGTTCTTTTAAATGCTTTAGAGCTATTTCAACAGCATTATCACCTTTATAAGGAAGTTTTCCTGTTAAAAGTTCATACATTACAATACCCATTGAATAGATATCGCTTTGCAGAGTTGCACCTTTTCCACTTGCTTGTTCAGGTGGTAAGTAATGTACACTTCCCATGACAGAATTTGTTTGGGTAAGCTGTGTTGCATTCATTGCCATAGCTATACCAAAATCCATGATTTTAACAAGGCCATTTTCCAAAATCATAATATTCTGAGGCTTAATATCCCTATGAATAATATATGAGTCATGGGCAACTGACATTCCATCTGTAATTTGAAGCATAATATCTATGACTTCGCTTAAAGTCAGTTTTCCTCTTTTTTTAATCAAATCTTTAAGATTTCTACCTTCTACATATTCCATGACAATATAGTAGTTGTTATTGTCTTCACCAACATCATATACCTCAACTATGTTTGGATGGCTTAGGCTACTTGCAGATAGTGCCTCTCTTTGGAAACGGCGAACAAATTTCTCGTCTCCAGCTAAATCACCTCTTAATATTTTAACGGCTACATTTCTGTCTAAAATGGTATCATAAGCTAAATAAACATTGGCCATACCACCTTCGCCTATTGCCTTCATAATTTGATAACGATCACTTATTTTTTGACCCTTCATTATCATTTTATACACCCACTTTTCATATCTAAATAAGCAATTGATATATTATCATTTCCCCCGCGAGCATTACATTTTTTTATTAGCATACTAACCTTTTCTTCAATGCTTGTATCTTCACTTAATACTTTCTCAATTTGTTCTTTAGTTAACATATTAGTAAGACCATCGCTACACAATAGGATTCCATCCACATTTTTTTCAACATCAAAGATATCCATATCAATAGTTTCTCCTGCGCCCAAAGCTTTCATAAGAACATTTTTCTTAGGATGGTTCTTGGCTTCCTCTTCTGTTAAATTTCCTGCTTCAACTAGTAAATTGACTAAAGTATGATCTTTAGTAACTTTATGAAGTTTATTATTTTTTACGACAAATCCCGAAGAATCTCCAATATTACCAAATATTAGATAATCTTGAGTTAAAAGAGCAAGAACAAGAGTGGTTCCAAGTCCAGATGAATCAGTATGTGTTTTGGCATAATCTAAAATAGCTTCGTTAACTTCTGAAACATTATCGTTTAGCCAATTTACAGCATCTAGTTTGCTGCCAATACTGCTGACACTGGAAAACCTTTTACCAAAATGTGTTACCGCTAAAGAAGACGCAACTTCTCCGGCTCTATGTCCCCCCATTCCATCTGCGACCATTAAAAGATATTCATCTGATCCATTTTTTACGATGGTTACGGAGTCTTCATTATGGCTTCTTACTCGACCTGTGTCTGTTAAATAATATGACTTCATGTCCTCACCTACTTATCATAATCATATCAAAAAAAAACTAACTCGTCCATTCATAAACTTTTATATACATTACTTTTGTCAAATTTCTATATGCGTTTTACGTTTTCTTTACGCAAAAAAAGATAGCTAACTATCTTCCTTAATTTCTTTACTTCTTAATTGACCACAAGCAGCTGATATTTTAGAGCCAAATTCTTTTCTAACTGTAACATTAATATGTTCTTTAACTAAAGTATCGTAAAATAAATCAATATTCTTTTTATCTGATTTTTGAAATTCTATATGACTTGTTTCATTATAAGGGATTAAATTGACATATACATTCATCCCCCTTAATAGCTTAGCTAATTCTATAGCATACTCTTTTTTATCATTTATGTTTTTTAGCATGACATACTCTATTGTTACTCTTCTGTTTGTTTTTTCAATGTATTCTTTTACTGTTGCTATCAAATCCTTTAGAGGATAGGCTTTGTTAATCGGCATAATCTTGCTTCTTAGATCATCATTTGGAGCGTGAAGAGAAATGGCTAGATTAATCTGTAAAGGTAATTTACTTAATTCTTTAATTTTAGGAATAATACCACATGTTGAAACAGTAATGTGTCTAGCTCCAATAGATATTCCTTTCGCATCATTTATAATTTTGACAAAATCAATCACGTTTTCATAATTATCTAGTGGTTCACCAATTCCCATTATTACAACAGAACTAATTCTTATTTTACTTATTTCTTCTATTTTTAATATCTGCCCAACCATTTCATGAACAGACAAATTTCTTACTTTTTTAAGTCTTCCAGATTCACAAAACTTACATCCCATATTGCAACCAACTTGAGATGAAATGCAGATACTATTACCATAGTTATGCTTCATTAGAACAGCTTCTACTCTTTCTTTGTCTTCTAACTCAAATAAGTACTTTTCTGTATCATCATCTATTTCTCTTTTAATAATGTTAGGCAATTCAAGTGAAAAAGATGAGGACATTTTATCTAAAACTTCTTTTTTGATATTACTACATTCTTCTAATTTTTTTATTCTTTTTTGGTAAAGCCATTCAAAAACTTGGAGAGCTTTAAATTTTTTCTCACCAATACCGATAAAATAATCTTCCAATTTTTCTCTTGTTATTCCATATAGATTCATCTTGACCTAGATCTTTCTATCTCTTTTTGTTTAGCTTTTCCTTCTTTTAATAGATTTTCAAAGTAAGTCGTGTATAAAAGCTCGGTAAAAAGTGGAGATTCAGCTTCTTTTACTATTTCAAAAAGCACTCTATCTTTATCTTGAGCTTTTATTAATTCATTCATCATTCTTACAATTGCTTTTATTTCTTTGTTTGTCATTTTCATCTACTTCCTTTTCTATAGTTCTTATCGATGAAATCAAAAATTTTTTGTTCTGTTGCTTGACTATTTAGTCCGGCTGGGGCAAGTCCTTCCTCATCAGATATTTCTATATTAACTTTTCTTTTAGCCATTGCTTCATATACAGCTCGTAAATTATCTGATTTTTTTATGAATGCTCCCACTATAGCATACATATTTCCTCCTAAGTGACGATAACAAATACGTATCTGATCTCCCCTTAATTCTCTTAATCCTGTTAGTTTGTCGCTTCCTGTTAAAGCTTGATCTTCATCTTTAGATAAAGTACCTCTTTTCTTTTTTAAAAGTAATTCTTTTAATTCCATCAATTTTTCGTTAGGAATATCTTTTAAATCTCTTTCTAGGTATGGAGTCCCAGTTCCTGGATAAAACAAAAAATTTACAAATACTTCTTCCTCAGGGGTTTCTTCCTCAAGAGTTTCTTCTTTTGGAGGTTCTTTTTGTTTTTCAAAATAAAATGTTCTTAAATATGTGTATTTTTTCCTATGCTCATTGTAAGTTGCAAGAATTACTTTACGAAGTTCTAAGTCTTCATAACACTCTTTTAAATCTTCAATATCTTCATTTAGTTTCCGAACGTATATATTAACAAGTGATTTTAAAATATAGAGGTAAGCCTCTTTATCTTTATAGTTCTTTTCACTATTTTTTAACATTTCAATTACTTCTTTGACATCCTTAGAATTCTCAAATGCTTTTTGATAAGAGAATACATCTGATTGGTATCTAGTATAAGCAAGGTCTTGTCGTTCAGTGATTTCAATTTCGTGATATTTTGAATGTAACATATCCCTAACTTGATTGCTAATAGTATAGTCAGGATGTTTTATTTTTTGATTATGAATACGAAGATATTCTAAGCCCAAGATTTGTTGTTCTCTTGTAAACTCTTTCTTAATCATAAAATCGGCTAAAAAAGTAATATCTTGCCCGGTTAAAAGGCCTTGATGATCTAATTTTGATTTTATAAAGCAATATTTACGTTGAAGATTTTTCTTTTCATAAATACGCTTTTTATTTTCTTTTATTTCTTTTTCTAATTCATCTCTTTTTTTCTTAAATTCTTTGATTTTATCATTAAATTCTTGCATTTTTCTTTTGGTGTCATACAAGTCTTGATAATTCTTTTTATTAACTTTCTTAATAAAATAAAGCTTTTCTAACAACTCTTTACTTAACTTAGCAGCCACTTCTTTATCCACAACACATTCATATAATGCTACAAAAGAAAGAGAAGCGGTAATTAATTCATCAATATCTGTTGGTTCAAACATTTCACAGATGATACTATAAATCTTCCAAAAATTCACATTTTGTTGAAATTCATAATATTCTTTTTCTATTTCATCAATACTCTCTTGCAACTCTTCTTTTATATTTCTTCTTTTAATTTCCATTTTAATTCTCCTTTTTTAAACTTAATAACTTTTTATCTTCTTTTTTTTCTAAAAGAAATTCTTGATACGCTTCAACAAACGCTGAGTTTCCAGAGTTCATAACAATTTGATGGACTCTTAGAAGTGATTGTTTATCTTTGGAAATTGCATGCATTAAATCTTTAAAAATAGTTTTTTCTTCAATAGTCATTTTAGTCATCCCCTTCTTGACGTTTGCTATTTTAACACACTCTTTTCTCTATATCAAGAATTATTTTTGTCTAATTAATCTTCCAATTTAGGACTTTTTCTTTAGATATGCCATTCAAAAAATCTTTAACTTCCATTATTTTTTTGCCGTATGGTTTAATTATCATTAAATAAATAATACCATCTTGGCAAGTAATCCCTATTTTATCTTTGCTTAGCTCTATAACCTTGCCTATTTCAGTCACTTTTTTTTCTGTGAAAGTCGCTTCATATACCTTCATCTCTTCGTTATTTACTAAGATATTGGCTACAGGCCACGGATTTAGCCCTCTTATATGATTTATGATTTCTCTTCCAGATTTATTAAAATCGAGTCTTTCTTCTTCCCTTTTGATATTGTATGAGTATGTCACCTTACTATCATCTTGTTTAATTCTTTTGTTTGTTCCATTTATAATACTAGGTAGGGTTTTTATCAAAAGATCTGCTCCCATTATAGATAATTTATCATGTAAAGAACCAACATTATCACTATCTAAAATAATATATTCTTCTTGACTAATAATATCGCCATCATCCATTCCTTCGTCCATATACATAATGGTGATTCCTGTTTTCTCTTCTCCTTTGATTAGACACCAATGAATTGGTGCTCCTCCTCTGTTTTTAGGTAAAAGGGAAGCATGCACGTTAATGCATCCTAGCCTTGGATAATCTAAGATGACTTTAGGAATAATTTGTCCATATGCGCAAGTAATGATGATATCACACTTAGTATTTAAAATATAATCATAATCGCTTCTAATTTTCTCTGGTTGAAATACTTCAATCCCATTTTCTATAGCTATCTTTTTAACAGGACTATACTTAATCTCTTGCTTTCTTCCTACTTTTTTATCAGGTTGCGTAACTACTAATACTACTTCACAATTTTCTATCAAACTCTTAAGTACAGGAACGGCAAAATCAGGAGTTCCCATAAATATAACTTTTAAGTCTTTCATTTATATCCTTCTTCCTTAAGTTTATTCTACCATTTTTAGATAATAAAAAAAAGAATTAAATAAGAATATATTCTCTTGCTTTAATTCTTTTGTCACTGCAGTACTCCATGACATATTTGTTATTCTTTCTAACCAAAATAATTCCTATAGTCTTATCATGAGTACTTTTCTTTACATTCTTATCAATGTAGTTCATATATACTTCTATCTGACCTATATGTTCTTTTTTGAGTTCTCCTAGTTTTAATTCAACTACTACATAGCAGTTATATTCAATATTAAATAAAAGTAAATCAATATAATTGTATCGATTTCCTATCTTTATTTTGTATTCATTTTTTATAAACGTAAATCCATCACCTAGTTCTTCTAGAAAAGATGGAATATCTTCTAATATGATTTTCTGTAATACTTTCTCCGATATTTCTTCATATCGATTTTTATTTTGAATAATAATTGGATTTTTAATATAATCGGTAATCTCTTGTTTCTTGTTTTGATTCTTTATCTTTTCTTTCGTTTTCTCATCTAATCTCTCATATTCTTTATTCTTAATTCTAGTTCTTAATTCTCTCACAGATAGATTTTCTTGTATACTTAATCGACAATAATAGTTAATTTCAAAAGAATCATTCATTTTTAATAGTTCTACATAGTGACTCCAGCTCAAATTTCCAGACAGCGTCTGGAATTTTACATTTCTTGTTAGCCTATAAAAACTAAGCATATTATATAATGAACTTTTATTATAGTTTTTTCCAAGTTCTTTTGTTAATTTTTCAGCATATTTCTTAATAATTCCTTCTCCGTAATGCTTTCCTGCTTCTTCAAGCGTTTTTCCAATACTTGCATACGTTCTTAAATCACTTCTATTTTTACTATAATCTTTTACTTTTTTCGTTATTTCATTATTTAATATTTCTCCTTTGATACTCTCATAATACTTGTCTTTTTCCATATGATAGGATCCTCCTCTTTTGTTTTAAAGCCTATCTTAACACTTGGAATATGCGAGATTTGTCAAAAATTGTCACATGAATTAAAGAACCAGATATTCTCTTGTTTTAATCCTATTATCACTGCAGTATTCCATGACATATTTGTTTGTTTCTTTTACGAAAAGACATACAATACTTTTGGTTGTCAATTAGGAAGTCGTAATTTTTCCCGTTTTCAAAATGAACTTAATAACATTATTATTTTTATTTTCGTTTTCATCTATTTCTCCAATTATGATTTTATCAACCATATTGTTAAAACAATCTGCATTAAATTCTTCTAGTCTAGGTGTATTATTAATTATTTCTTCTATTTTATTTAATCTTTTTACTTGTTTATCCTTATTAATAATTTCACTTTTATATTTAATTAACTTTTCATTCACTTCATCAATTTTTACTAATAACTCTTGTTCCTTTTTAACATAGGTATCATTATCTATTATCTTATCTAATTTCATATCAACTAAATTTGATAATCTATTATTAAGTTTATTTTTTTCATCTTCTAACTTTTTAACATCTTTTTCAAAACTTTGTTCTTCGGTCATTTTTTTAATTGCTGATAATAGATTAATGTTATTAGTAGTTCTTTCTTCATTTAATTTGTTATATAGTTCTACAAACATTTCTTCTAGAACATTTTCTCTAACAAATTTTGAATCTTCACAATCATATCTTTGTTGTGATTTTCTTTGACAAGTCCAATATGGTGTTTTAGATCCATCTTGTCTAGCTCTTCCTTGTTTTCTTGTAAATATTGCTCCACAATGTCCACAAACTATTTTGCTACTAAATGGATAACTTAAACTATATTTACTATAATCAGTAGGTTTACCGTCTTTCATTGGTCTTTTTCTTTTTTCTGTTATACTACAAGCCTTATCCCAAACTTCTCTTGAAATAATACTTTGATGATGATTTTTAACTAGATAAACATCTTTTTCGCCTTTATTAACTTTTGTTTTGTGAGTTATTGGATTTTCAACATAATATTTTTGTAGTCTTAAATCTCCTACATATTTATCATTGTTAATTACATTTCTAACCGTTGTATGAGTCCATTTTCTACCTTTTAGAGTTGGTATATTTCGTTTATTTAATTCTTTTGCAATTAGATAAACACCTTTACCATTAATATACCAGTCAAATATTAGTTTAACATTTTTGGCTTGTTCTTCATTTATTTCAAGTTCTTGTGTTTCTTTATTCCAAATAAATCCATAACATTCAGGATTACCACATGCTTCGCCTCGTTTCATTTTTGCCTTATAACCTAATTTAATTCTTATGTTGTTTTTCATTTCTTAATCGTTCTAATTCTTTTCTTTCACTAACTGATAACTTATTGTTATCTAATAAAATCCAAAGAACTCCACCAACTATTATTATTAATAATATAATTCCTAACATTGATGATATTTCTTTTAAAAAATTAAATTTAAAGCATATTGAAAAGCTATTTAATAACGATAATATTTTAAAAGCAAATTCACTTTATATCAAAAAAATCATACTTACATCTATTAAATTCATAGAACACATTATTTTTTTATATATTGTGTATCCATCTTCCTAATTATAATTGCCTTTTTTTATTATTAGTTATATAATGAATATAGGTGGTAATATGAAGAAAAAAGATTTAGTAGCAATAATTTTATTATCATTAATCTTTATCATATTATTTATAATTATAGGGGACAAAAAAAGTATTATAGGAAAATGGAAATCTATTGATGCAAAAGATGAGTATTACTATGTTTTTAATAAAGATAAAACATGCCTATATGAAATGACTTCAGCAAAATTGAATTGCACTTACAAAATTGATGATAATCATATAACTATCCTATATGAAGGAAATGAAAAAGAGAATAAATTTGAATATAGTTTTAACAAAAATAATTTAATTATAAAAGATATAACTGGTAAAGAATATAAGTTTATTAAAAATTAAAAATGATAATAATTAGTCTTGTTTCATATAAAAGAAACAAGTTTTTTTATTTATAATTATTTTTATATAACAAAAAGAAACATATTTCTATGTTTCTTTCGCACTATAATAAACCTAGACATTCGTTACGAAAATTACTCTATCATAGCTTGTCTGAAAGCTGATAAAAGAGTTAAATCATCGCTTTCTTGATTATAATTTACATACCAATTGTAGATATCTTGATTAGTTGCATATGTCGTATGCATAAATTTAAATCTTGGATACACAGATGTACTTGTTAAATCATCATGATAACGAGTACGATTTGTAAGTCCATAAAAATACGTTAATTCATAATCTTCTACACGATCCTCTTCACTAACTCCTAAAAGTCCTTCTAGGAAATAAGCAAGTGTACCTGTTCTATCAGTACCAATTGTACAATGGAAGTAAATACTATCACCATCTACAATATATCTCATTGTTGCTTTAAGAGCTGCTTTAAGAGCTGAAGCATTACTTGCATGTTCAGTAACTGTTGTATAAGATGTTCCGCCATGCGTATATGAATATGTAACTGCTTCTGGGTTAATTAAATAATTAGTAATTACAATATCACTACCACCAGAACCATTATCAAGAACAGGTAGTCTTAATTGTCCTGAACCTTCCGAATCTGCTCTTAAATCTATTTCTCTTGTAATTCCAAGATTAGTTAAATTAGTAACATCATCTTGACTACTTGTTAATTTAGCTCCTCTAAATAGTTTGCCATATTTTAAAGTTCCAGTATGTTGAACATTATTTTCTGTATAAGAAGCAGATAAACCTCCTAAATCACGAACATTTCTAACATTACCCACATTAAGAGTTCTTCTTGGAGTAGTAAATTCAATAAGTCCATTTACTGATGGATCACTATCCTTTTCCCAATAATATACTTTTCCTGGAATTAAATTAGATATTGTTCCACTAGATCCATTAGCATATTTAGCTTCCTTCCCTACCACATGATTTGTATTATCATAAATATATACACTTACTGCTTCATTTGCACTAGTATCATATGATTTAGGCAAATCACAATATGTTCCAGAAGTTGGACTATTACAATTATTTTCAGCTCCGCATGATGAACAACTATTTGTACTAAAATTACTACTCATTGCAGTTTCAAAATCCGATTGAGATAAATTTTTCCATGTACTAATATTAGTAAAGTATGTATTCATCGCATCATTAGTTGAATTATATGTAACTTTTTGATTTGCAGGAGTATACGTCCATTTAGCATAATATGTGACATTACTTGTTGGAATATCTGAAGCACTAGCAGCAGTTGTATACGTAGTATCTGTATACCATCCACTAAATGTTTTAGCTCCCCAAGTTACAGATGGAAGAGTTCCAACTTGATCACCTTGATTGATTTGGAAAGAAGCTGGATTAATATCTTCATTGATAGCATTAAAACTAATTGTATACTTTGGTGATGATAATTCATAATAAAGTGTATAATAATCACCATCAGTACCAGTCATCCTTGTAAAATCAGTTTCAATAACAGTAATCTTACTGAAATCATTAACTGCTTGACTATTTTGCTTTCCTTTAATTATTCCATCAAATATTGAATAATCCGTAGTAGAACTAATACCATACTGTTCTCCTTGTATAACAGGTGATGTTATATTATAAGCATCATTATTAGTTCCAATAACTAATGTACCAGTACTAGTATGATCAATTGCTGCAGAATTAGTAGAATTAGATATTACCGTTCCACCAGTAATTGTTACACTTCCCTTTTCAACTTTTATAGCACCAGGTCCTTTATCACTTGTACTTGTTGCTAATTGAGTAACTGTTCCACCGGACATTTCGACACTGGCACCAGCATCAACATTTAGAATAACAGAACGAATTCCAGTAGTAGATGAAATCTCACCACCTGATATATAAACATGTCCCTTATTATAAATAGCACCTCGATTATTTGTATTTGTAACAATTGCTCCGCTCTCAATATATAAATTGGAATTTACGTTAGTTTCCAATGTTGCAAGATCAGCCTTATTACAAGTAAATGTTCCATTTTTAACTCTTAATGTTCCCACATTAACATATATAAGATTTTGTGTTGTACTATCACCACAAGATATTGTATAGCCATTAGCATTAATAGTAATATCTTTACTATTATTAATAGTCGTCCTACCTGATGGATTATCAATATTTTTTAATACTCTTATTTCTGCTGTGCCAGAATTTTCTACAGAATTAATAGCACGTGTAAGAGACTCATAATAATTAGTTCCTATAGCAGCTACATCACTACTACCTGCCCATCTTGGTTTATATACCATATTTGAAGTAACTGTCGTGCTTGTATCTAAACGTGTTGTAGTCACATCTGTTCCATCAAAATAATACCAATCATCAAAAGTATAGCCTGATTTTGTTGGATTTGTAGGTAATGTTGCACCAGCTGTATCATCTATTGAAGATCCTTTTGCCACTTGAATTGTTCCTAAAACATTATCATTATCATCTTTGAATGTTACATCATAGGTATTAATAACATTTACGGTTATTGTCCTTGTAGAATTCGACTCACTACCTGTTATTGTTAATGTTACTGTACCTACAGCCACACCATATAAAGTTTTATTATTAATATCAACAATGTTGGAATCACTTGAAGAAAGTATATAATCTTCAACTTCGCCATTATCTGTTGCTGTTAGATTAAATTGATTTACACTTCCTAACATAATATTTAAAGGATTAGTAATTGTAGCAATAGTTATTGCTTCCTTCCAACTTGCTGTTACAATTAAATCTCCACCAGATATAGTAGTTGATGATGTAAATGGTGTTAAACTGTTACCATTTATATACCATCCACCAAAAACATAATTTTGTTTAGTTGGAGTTATAGGCATAGAAGCACCAATTGAATTACCATCTTCAACTTGAACAGTATCAATGACAGTTGTGTTATCATCATCCATAAAAGTTACTGTGCGTACCGGCACACTCGATACTGTTACATCTATTGTTCTTGTAGTTAAAGATCTATCCCCAGTAATCGTAACCGTCGTAGTTCCAAGCTCAACACCAGTTACTACTCCACTTGCATTTACTGTTGCAATATTATCATTACTTGATGTAAATGTATATGATTCCATTCCACTTGGACCGGTTATAGATATTGTATTTGTACTTCCAATCATAACCGCTAAACTTTCTGGTATCGTAGCAAGTTGTATATTTGGCGACCAACTTGCTACTACCACCATGTTACCTTCAACAATCGTTTCACTTGTTACTGGATATAGCGAATCACCATTGACATACCACGCATCAAACAAATAATTTGTCTTTGTTGGATTATTTGGCATTTGTGAATCAATTGTCGTACCATCTTCCACTTGAATAGATGTTATAACATCATTGCCATCTTTAAATGTTACTGTATGTTTAAGGACATCCACAGTTACAGATATTATTATTGGATCATTTGATAAACCACCAGATATTGTAATATTAGTTGAACCAACACCAACAGCATTAATTTCTGTAGTATTACCTGTTCTTTGACCAATAGTAACAAAATTTGTATTTCCTGATGTAATTGTATAATCTTCAATAGCATCTCCCAAAGTTGTTGGAGTTAAAGTTATAGTTCCGGTATTTCCGACAACTATTTTATATGGATTTATATTTGGAGTTTTACTTAATGTAGCATAAGTTATTTTTTCTTTCATCATTGCTACGGCACGAATATTGCCAGTTACAGTTGTTGATGCCGTAAATGGTGTTGTGCTATCTCCATTAATATACCATCCCGCAAAAACATAATTAGAATCAGTTGGATTAGTTGGCATCGTTAAACTTGATGCTGTTATAGAACTTCCATTAGGTACTTGTCGTGTATCTAATACAGTTTCTCCATCAGAAGCATAGAAGGTTACAGGATAACTTGATGGACGTAAATATGTTGTATGATAAGTATCACTTCCAACTGTTGTTGTACTATCCTCAAAATCACAAGGTTTTGTAATAGTACCATTAACTGCTCTTGTATTATTTAAAGATTCAAATAAACCATCATAAACTGAAACGGTTCCTTTAGCTCGTTGTAACCCATAAATTTTTCCACGCAAAACTGGAGTTGTAATATCAATATTATTATCATCTACTCCGATTGTTGCTGAAGATGTATCATTACTTCTAGTTTCAACCGCAATATATTGATCAGATATAATAGTTCCACCAGTTACTACAAGGGTTCCATTATTAACATCAATGGCAGCTCTTTTGTCATTTCCAGAACTAGTTGAAACATTTTTTATATATGCATTTCCACTTATATTTACTTGGCAGCTACCATCCATGTAAATTCCTTGACCCTTTTTAGCGTTTTTTCCTTCTATCACACCACCTGAAACATTTAATTCACCATTTGATTTAACATTTATAGCAGCTCCTTGTGCATTATTAGTAAGAGTACCACCAGTTATAGTGACTGTTCCAATATTTTCTATAATATTACCAGCACCAGTTGCCGTATTTTCAAGAGTACCACCAGAAATGTTTGTTCTAGCACTAGCCACATTATTATTTATTACTCTTGCTTCTGAATTTGAATTTGATATAGTTAGCGATCCACCGGATATATTTAATGTTGAATTTGCTCCATTATTTATCAAATAAGAATCTGTACCTATTAATGTACCACCAATAATATCTAAGCTACCATTATTAGTAAATAATGTAACTGCACCACTAAGTGTAAAATTACCAGCATCGAATTCAACCCACTTGTTACTTGGTATTGTAACTGCCGTATCTAATGTAACATCTTTAAGTAAGGTAACTCTTGTTTTTACACTTCCTGTTGGAACATTGCTAATAGCCTCAGCTAGTGTCTCATAAGAGCCTACACCTTCGACTGTAGCAACATAATTTGCTGAAGTCCAATTTGCATAAAGAGTTAAAGTAGAAGTTGATATTGCAACAGTTGAATCATATGAGGTATTACATTCTGGATCCGTATACCATCCATCAAAAGTACTATCAGCTTTTGTTGGTACTCCCGGATCATATAATTCTCCTATATCAACTATTACAGGTGAATCAAGGCCACTTCCACCATTTAAATTAAGTGTTACTGTACAAGTAGGTTTTGCAACCCACTTTGCATGTAGAGTCATATCACCATAAACAATAGTTGAAGCAGTTACTGGATTTGAATATGTACCGTTTTCATATGTTGAATACCATCCATCAAAAGTATAATGTTCACGTGTTGTAGTTGGGAGAGTTCCTATTTCGTCTCCCTCATACCTTTTGTATATTTCAGAAATAGTTGTTCCGTCATGAGTATTAAAATTAATTGAATATCTAGTGGTGTTTACATAACCATCTAAAGCACTCATTGGTACTTCAATAACTGGACGTGCCATATTTTCGCCACTACTTTGAGAAGTATAATTAGAAACAGCAAGTGTTGATGTTTGTATTCGATAATTTTTCACACCATCAGTTTCAAGCCAAATTCCTGCTCGACCAAGTTCGCTTGATTGGAATCTCGAATTTTCAAACACAAACCAGTTAGGAGCATTATTTTTATTAAAACAACTTGTAAGATAATCAGTATCTTGCGTGCCATTACTATTAAGTGGTCCACATATTGATTCTAAATCTTCAACTGATAAAAATCTTGTTATTTTTCCATTATTAGAATCAAAATCAATAAGTCCCGGATTAGCCCATGTACTCGAAGTAGGTAACCATCCTAATGCTGTATTATAACTACTAGAACCAATCAACGAATCAGGAATAGTATGTTGAGAATCAACTCTACCATTACTATCAAAGCTTGTATAATAAATAAGGACTGCAGTGTTTTCACTACCTTGATTTTCTTTTTCTCTTACAAAGTAAAATCTTTCAATATGTTTTCCATATTCATCTGTTTGATCATAATTATCACTATTAGAATCATAATAAACATCACAATCAAATGCATCTCCAGCTTTTGGACTATTATTTCCATATATGGTTCCATATGTAATGAGATCATTTCGAGAATATCCTGTTCCACTAGTTACACATCCATTTGTACCAAGACAAGTTTCTGTATTTAAATTGTTGGATTCTGTAACCTTTTTACAAACTATTTTTGCCCAATGAGCATAATAAGTAGTATCATCCAAAAGTTTTTCACTAGGATTCGCTTTGGTTACACCATCAGATTTATACCAACCTAAAAAATTGTAATTTGTCCTAGTGGGAATAGGAAGTGTACCTGTCGATGTATTTAATGTTAAATACATTGGCGAAACAGAACTTCCACCTTGCGAATCAAATGTAACAGTAACTGTTGAAGATGGATCCAATATACTTAAATAAACTTTGGTATTCATAGTACTTCGATATATAGCATAAGAATCAATCACATTCGAAAAGAACAAAAAAGAAATAAGCAAAAAAAATGATAATAATATTTTGTGTTTTTTATTTAATTTCATCTCACACCTCATTTCTTAATTCAAATTTTATTATAGTGCTTGCCTTGCTATGACGTTAACATCAATTTCTTGATTATTCACATACTGCGTATTTGAATTTGCTTTTATCGTTATTACATGTGACTTATTTTTATTAGCATCACTATACAAAATTGTACCAACATCTGTAAAAACAACTTTATTATTATTATTATTATTATTTGCAGCAACAAAACTACCATCATCTAAAGAAATACTAACTCCTGATGGTAAATTTTCAATAACAATGGAATAAATCACATCAACTTCAGAATTACTGGTAATATTAATAGTATAACTTGCAGTAGTTCCATTTTCACCAGGAATTATAGTTAAATTGTTATTAACATTATTTTGATTCAACGAAACATTCCATGAAGCAGCTGCACTCGTTACACCTCCAGTGCTGTAACTTCTATATATTGCATATGACATTGGAATAATAAATAAAGTCACTAATATACTAATTATAATAGGAATTGGCATTATCTTTTTCATATTCAAATTCCTTTCTAGTTAATTAATAAGAAATCTAATCATCCAAATTTCTAACCAACTTTCAGCTTCTCTACCTTATAATAGTATTATACATTTTTTTATTTTTTTCGTCAATTATTTTTATTCATATATTTTTATTAAAACACTTGTATTTAAATGATAATATATCAAAGAGATAGATAAAATATTTTTGCTTTTTCAAAAACAAAAAGAACAGAAAATAAATTTATTTTCTATTCTTTGTTTAAATATTATCAAATTCAATATAACAATCTTACAATTAGTTATCGTATAATCTCACACTTATATCTGAAACAACACCACTAAAAAATCTAAATGGATTACCAGATGAATTTAATGAAGCTCCAAAAGTAAGATTAGATCCAAACGCCGTATTCAGTGATGACGCTGGTGTTGCTATCAAAGTTGCCTCTTCTGAACCATTAATAGAATAATATATAATACCATTTCTCCTAGCCAAAGCTATAGTTTTAGGTGGCGTAGCTGTTTCATTAAGACTAACATTGGACTGACCAGGCCATCTAGCACTAAACTCAAATCCTCCACCACTTCTCGTTCTATATGCCACACCAGGCCAAACATTATTTTGTCCCTCATCTTTTAAGTTCATCAGTGTAGCTTGAGCAACATTTCCCCCAACTTGATTAATAGTTAAAGATATTTCAAAATCTTTATTTATATTTTCAGCCGAAAACAAATTTATACCAGTATCAATATAATTAGTTCCATCAAATTCTAT
>OCTW013387904.1_pt1 | contig 27413 bp, 22 predicted proteins | sample 1539671 | NCBI WGS metagenome assembly OCTW01 (sample SAMN02144230, study PRJEB22623) | gut metagenome | biome: sheep rumen | host: Ovis aries | place: New Zealand | reverse complement strand
AGCTTGAGCACAGGTTATCTGTATGGTACCGGTACGCTTGATGCTACTTCTGCTGGTAGAGGTATAGGTGTCTGCAAGGCCATGTATCAGGACTATCCGAAACCTATGGCTCCCTTCTATGTTGAAGATATTTTTGTTCGTCTGAAGTCAGTGAACAAGAAGCCTCTTGCTGAGGGAAAGACCCTGAAGATGCAGGTGCTTGAAACTTACGTGAACGAAGAGGGCAAAATCCGTGAAACGGGTGACGTGATTGCAGAACTGACTGCTACCGCTGATGACTTTGTGTTTGATTCTGAGGGAACCAGTCAATATTCTTCTACTGGTGTATATGCCAGTTACAAAGTTACCTTTGCCAAGAAGGAGAAGGATGACTTCGGTATGGAAACGGTAGTCCCCTTTGTTATCGACAAGGCTTTCCGCGTGAAAATTATTGGACTGGACGAGGAAGGCGTAGATGTAGGCATTCAGAGTTCAATGGGTATCGACGAGGAGTTCTCTGGTTTAGTTGATGAGGGCGTGTTCCAGATTTACTATCCTGACATTGACGCTACCTACAATCACTACTACACAGGCGATGCTATCCCCTTCGGCTTCACGTCTATGTTCGATGCTGTTCAGGTTGTTGATGAGTTGACTAATGAAGATGAAGAAACTATCACCGAGTGCAATATTTTGAAGGTTTCTGATGACGGTACCTCTTGCGCTGTTGAGACTACCGCAGGTAACTTGCCTGGTGTATATGTTTACACCGCTCAGCCTTGGACCGATACAGAGTCACATACTGAGGAGTACTACTTCGCTCAGAACATGCCAGACTGGATTACCACTTTGAATGTGGATGAGTCTAAATATCAGACTGAAACTGAAAGAAGTTGCTTGAACATCGTTGGTGCTACTTGTGATGCTCTGCCTACAGGTACTACTGGCCGCTACGCTATACTCTACATTCAGGGTCGTGGCGCCGTCTCAGAGAAGCCTATCATCGTTGTTCAGGGCGAGGTTGACCTGACTGGTATTGAAGCAGTCAAGACAAACAAGGTTCAGAATGTTGCTTCTGCTATCTACAATGTTGCTGGTCAGCGTGTTGACGCAAGCTACAAGGGTCTTGTCATTAAGGACGGTAAGAAGTTCTTCGTGAAGTGATTTCTATCACAAACATAACTCTAACATCGGGAGGGGCACCACGCCCCTCCCGATTTACTTTTCTACCCTATTATTTGGAAGATTGCAAAAAAGTGCTTATCTTTGCAAGCGATAACAATTGTAAATGGTATGAGTTACTCGGAATTGGCACAACTGGAACTGATTAATGCCTTAATACAATCTTTGCCGACTCGTAGTCATTATCATAAGATATGGAGTCTTATTTCCGTTTTCATCTTCTTTCTGACATTGACAAGGACCTGCCTGAAGCATGGATGAAGGGCATTTACGATGAGACTAAAGGAGAGGTTACTATTCCTGTTACCTTTAGGTGTCAAAGATAATGGCAGCCACTTCATGGCTGCTTATGGCGGTAATAACCCTGGTTCCTGCTGCAAAGGAAGGCTGGATCACTGAAAAAGAAGGTGAAGACGCAACTGCTGGAAATGTTATCATGGCTTATGTTAATGATGGTACGTATGAATACTATTCGGCTTCCAATTCCATCATTCTGACTCGCTTCAAGAGTTCTCTTAGACCTGAGGGATACTATTCTACTCTGACTATTGGTAACTAGTCAATGACTAATGCCGTTTAGTCGCTGAGTAATTTCTATCACAAACATAACTCTAAACATTGGGAGCGGCATTGCGCCCCTCCCGATGTTTGTTTTTTCCCCGATTGTTTGGAAGATTGGGAAATACTTTGTACCTTTGCACAAAATTATAATAAATAAATTAAGAAATACGATGATGAACAAAAGGTTTTATAGTGTTATAGTAGTGGTGTTGCTGCAGACAGTAGTGCTATGGGCACGCCCAGGCTATAAAATGCCAGTTGACGTGTTGCAGCCCGACGGAACAACGGTGACCCTGCTGATGCAAGGCGATGAGTTTCATAGTTTTATGACGACTACGGACGGCTATACCGTCATAAAGGACCAGGACGGCTATTACCGCTATGCCGTGAAGGAGGGTGACCGGTTGAAAGCATCTTCTTTCGTAGCCAGGAATGTAGACCTTCGCAGTACTGAGGAGCAGAATTTCCTGGCTGGCTGCCGGAAGAAGGTAAGTGCCAAAATGTCTGAGGTTGGCAAGCGGTGGAAGGAGCAGGTCAGCAAGATGTATCGCACGACCTACGAGAACCTACAGGCCGACGGAACTCGTCGTGCCATCACTCCTGGTGCCATCTCCGAGCGCATTGACTACTCAAAATTCAAGGGTCTGGTGGTGCTGGTGAATTGGAACGACCGGTCGTTTAATATCAACGAGCCCGTGAACTTTTACCAGAAGCTGACCAGCGAGCAAAACTACACAGACAATACAAAGACGGTCTATCCCTATAATATCAAAGGAAGTGTCCGCGACTACTTTAGGGCCAACTCTATGGGTATCTTTGACCCGGTCTTTGATGTGGTAGGGCCTGTACAAATCGACTATTCGTGTCTCTATCCTGCTCCCAAGGATGCACAAGGCAATGTCAGCCCCACTTGGGAAACGCGTATTGTCGCCATACTTAAGGCTGTCATGGAGCAGGTAAACAGTCTTGTGGACTTCAATAACTACGACTTGAACAGCGACGGCAACATTGACATGGTATACATTATCTTTGCCGGTTATGGCAGCTATGTACAGGGCAACAACACCGGCTATATGTGGCCGCATGCCAATGACTTTTCAATGACATGGTATGAAAACAAAACATTTGCCGACTACTACAAATTCCCGAAGTACGACGGAAAGAAGTTCGGTCGCTATGCGTGCAGTGTCGAGATACAGGATTATGAGGGCTATGCCGCCCTGCATGCCTATCCTGACGGCATCGGAACCATGTGTCATGAGTTCAGCCATGTGTTAGGACTGGCTGACCACTATAACACCAACGATTCCCAGAGCACTCTGGTGCAGACCCCCGGTAACTACGACTTGATGGACAACGGTGCCGACTTCAACCAAGGTCTGTCGCCTGTGGGTTACAGTGCCTTCGAACGTTACATCCTCGGCTTTGCCGACAATGATGTCAAGACTCTCGATGTCGCCGGAGAATATACCCTGGAGCCCTTTAATACCGGCAACAAGGCATACATCGTGAAGAGTGCCAAGAACGGTGAGGTGTTTTATGTCGAGAACCGCCAGCAGAAAGACTGGGACGAGTCTATTCCGAAGAATGGACTCTTTGTATGGCGTATCGACACTTCTAATCCTCAGAAGTTCATTAATAATGAGGTGAACATCAGTGCTGGCAGCGAGTGTGTTACCATTCTGGGCAATGGTCCTGTCACCACCCTCGACCTGACCGCCACGAACAATGCGACATGGGGCGCAAAGGGAGCTGTCATCGACCTCTATGACATTACCTCGACCGATGGTGTCATCACCTTTGAGGCTGGCAAGGACCTCTATCCTCCCACTGTCGAAGACTTCGAAGCTACGCCCGTTGCACAGTCGGGTGCTACAGCCTTGGCGGGTAAGTTCTGTTCTTGGAGTCTGCAGAATGCTGAGATTGCCGAGACCGCTACAGCCGGTTATGGCACCGGTCAGCATGTCGCAGTACTGCATAAGGGTGGCATGCTGACATCGTCAGTGCTGGAAAAGGAAATCCGTGAATTGAAATTTACCGTCAAGAACTCCAGTGAGTCGGCTATTCGCTTCTATCTCCGTACCAGTACCGATGGCGGCACGACATGGACCGCGTTCCCCACCAGTGCATCGTTTACTACGATTAACAAGAATGTGTCACGCAGTGTGCAGTACTTTGGCATCCCTGCCGGTTGCCAGTTCCAGCTTGCCGTAACCACCACAACCTCGTCGGCAACGTCAGCTACCTGCTATATTGACAACATTGAGGTGACCTTCAAGAAGGACGCCTCGGGCATCGAGTCTGTCAAGGGTATCCAGACGACGAACGTCCATGCTCCGATGTACAACCTGGCCGGCCAGCGTGTTGACACAAGCTTCAAGGGCCTCGTCATCAAGGGTGGCAAGAAGGTTGTGATTAAGTAATCACACATTATCTATCTATATTCAAACGGGAAGACTCGCAAGAGCCTTCCCGTTTGCGTAGTGATAGATGTGTGATAGCGATGATAGTAAGCATATCATACGAAAGCATTATATGAGGAACTATTACAACTGCTACCACATAAGTGGAAACTCACACATCCGGAGTCTGTCATGACTAAAACAGTATGATATAGGTAGCCATACTCTAAGCTCCTTCTTGCCTGCTTCTAAGCTTACTCATGAGTATGGCTAGAGTATGGCTGAAAGGAGCCTAGGAGCAGGCTAAAGGCTGAATGGAACGATTGGAGAGAATAAAAAGTAGGGTAAAAAAGTTATAGGAACTAAGACATTGTAGGTTGCAAGTACAATTGTAATACTTCAAACTTTTCTATGGTCATAAAACAATAACAGTTGTAGTTGTGTGCACTATTGCGACTGCAAAGGTACAACGAAACTACAACTGTTACAACGTGTATTTCTACGAATGCTTACTATCATTTTGCAATTCATTTTGCTCCTTTTACTCCAGCCCTTGGAGCAATTTACTCCAATAGCTGGAGCAACTTACTCCAATAGCTGGAGCAAATCGCTCCAGGGGCCGGAGCAAAGCACTCCAATAGCAAGAGTAAATTTTTCCTCAAATGTTTGGCTGTTACAAAAAGAATGCTTAACTTGGAGTTGCCCGATAGTTGCTACGACCGCTACTACATGCTTGCCAGTCGTGTGACGTCGACCAGCGACGGTCAGGACTATGTCGCAGGACAGATGAATACGCGGCCGTTCCTGATTCGCTTTTCTACCGATGGACGCAATGTCTATATGCATCAGGTGATGAGCATGAACACGGTACGCAACGGCGACGATATCGCGCCGTCGTTCGGACGAAACAACATGGACCCGGTGCTGTTGACGTATGGCATGCCTTGAAGGAAGATGCCAAGACGCTCTATATCTGGGGTGACGACGGCTACGGATTGGTTGATAGTTATCAGGCAGTTGCTGGTGCAACTTATAAGCTGGTCATTCCTGCCGGTGTGGTGAAGGATGCCAAGGGTAACGCCAATGGCGAGATTACCATTGAGTTTACTTGCAGCGCAGGTGATGGCATTAACGTCCTGAAGGTGAACGCTTCGGATAAGGATGCCGCTAAGTTCAACATTGCCGGTCAGCGTGTTGACAACGGCTTCAAGGGTCTTGTCATCAAGAACGGCAAGAAGGTCGTTATGAAGTAGTCTTCAGTTGGATGGCGAGCATGGTGAGGTCATCACTACGTTCGGTATCGCCAACAAACTGACGAACTGCATCAGTCATTGCGTTGATGAGACGCTCTGGCTGATGTTGTTTTTGTAACAGCAACGATTCGGCCAATGCCTTGATGCGCTCGATGGTGTAGTCCAGTTCGTGGATGCGCTGTGTACAGGTCACATCGGTCATGATGGTACTCACCATGAGATATACCAAATAGGATATGCCGCTGATAGTAATAAACAGTGAGATGGTCAGCCAGCGTACCAGTCGGCTGGAGAAGGGGCGTATTTTGTCGCGTTGCTCCATCATGGTTATTATGTTTTGCGTTTCCGCTTTAGTTCTTTCCAGGTTTGGCCTTCAGCAGGAAAGTGAAGCAGAATCCTACGAGGAAGATGACACAGGTGCCGAGTACGATGGCCAGATAGGGATGCAGGTGTATGCCCGGCAGGTTCCACATATCGGCCAGCGATATCCAGGCGATGACGAAGATGCCGCCAAGACAGCCTAAGAAGGCCGCAAAGCGGTTGATACGTGTGGGGATGCAGCCTAAGAGGAACAATCCTAACATGCCGCCTGAGAAGATGCTGGACAGTGTCCACCAGGCATCGATGATGCTCTCCACGCTGAGCATGGCTATGGCCACACAGGCACCGAGAAGTCCTACGCCGAAGCTGCTGAGGCGGACAATGGCCAGTTCCAACTTCTGGTGGCTATGATGGTCGGCGGGGTCGTGGTGGCGAAGACGGTCTGTTACGCTGCGGGCCTTTAAGAAGAATGGGCGCACATAGTCCGTCAGGATGATGGTGGCGGCACTGGTTACCGACGTCGATACGGTCGACATGCCGGCGGCAAAAATAGAAGCTATCAAGAGACCGCGCAGTCCGACGGGCAGTCCGTTGACAATGAAGAAGGGGAATACGTAGTCGGGCTTCGCTGCAATGTGGTCGGGCAGGGGAGCAAGGCCAGCCTGGTAGTAGCTGTAGAGAGCGCTGCCGATGAGGAAGAACAGGGCCGACACGGGGATGAAGAGGTAGCCGCCGAAGAGGGCTGAGAACTTCGCGTCCTGATCGGTTTTGGCAGCATGGTAGCGCTGCACGTAGTTCTGGTCGATGCCGTAGTTCTGCAGGTTGATGAAGATACCGTAGATGAGGCACACCCAGAACGTCGACGTCGTCAGGTCGTCGGTGAAGGCTCCCAACGAGAACTTGTTGCCCTCGGGGCTGTTGATGGCCAGCTCGAAGGTTTGCATGGGACCTTCGGGCATCGAGAACATTAGGATGCCTAAGCACAGCAAGGCACCGCCTATCAGTATCAGTCCCTGAATGGCGTCTGCCCAGATGACGGCCTTCAGTCCGCCCATCATGGAGTAGATGATGATGCCGATGGAGGTGAGGATGATGACGGTATGCATGTCCCAGCCCATCAGGATGTACATGGGCACGGCCAGCAGATACAGGATACTGCCCATGCGGGCTATCTGCGTCAACAGGTAGCAGGCCGAGGCATAGATGCGAGCCCAGGCTCCGAACTTCTCCTCCAGGAACGTGTAGGCCGACACCGAGCCGCTATGGCGGTAGAAGGGCACGAAGTATTTGGCGGCAAAGTACGAGGCGATGGGTATCGACAGCGAGAAGACAAAGGCGTTCCAGTTAGCGGCAAAGGCCTTGCCCGGGTAGCCGATGTAGGAGATGCTGCTGACGTAGGTGGCAAAGATACTCATGCCCACCACCCAGCCGGGGATGCTATGGCCTGCCGATGTGAACTCGTCAGCGCTGCTGCCCTTCTTGAAGAACGAACAGCCGAACACCACCACGCCCAGGGTGAAGACAATGAATACGATGAAGTCAATCAGATGCATAGTCTATTAGAGGTGAGGGGTCAGATTTTCAACTTCCCGTTCTCTATTGGCAAGGCGTCGAGGGCGGCCTGGATCTTGGCACGCTCAGGAGCCTCGAACTTATAGAACGGCGAAGCTACGAAGTCGTCGTTGATAACTCCCAGCAGGCTGAGGGCGCACTTCAGTCCCTTCAGATAGCTTGAACCGTGCTTGCCGACGCTGTAGATGGTGGTCGAAATCTGCATGATGAACTGCTGCAGCTTCAGCATGCGGTCGATGTCGCGAGCCTTGGCGGCGTCGTACATGGCCACATAGAGTTCGGGGAACATGTTGGCTCCGCCGTTGATACCACCGTGGGCACCCATCAGCACACACTCGCCTGTAATCTCCTCGGGACCTACCAGCATGGCGAAGTCAGGGCGGTGCTGCATCTTGTACATCACACTCTGGAAGTAGACGGCATTGGCCGAGGAGTCCTTGAAGCCTACCACCTGCTCCAACTGTCCCAGACGTGCCACCGTGTCAGGGGCGAAGCTTACCTTCACGTGGCTGGGCATGTTGTAGAGGAATACGGGCAACGGCAGCTGCGGCACCAGTTCCTCGTAGAACTGTGCCAGCTCGGGCTGACCCGTGGCGAAGTAGTAGGGCGGGGCAGAGACGACGCCGTCAGCACCATAGTCGGCAGCCTTCTTGGCCAGTTTCACGCTCTCTTCGATGCTCGTGTCGGTGATGCACGCCAACAGCGGCAGGCGTCCGTGGTTGATGCGGCACGACTCCTTGATCATCTGCTTGCGCACATCGTAGCTCAGGCTCTGTTCTTCGCCCGTCGTACCCAGTACGAACAGGCCGTGAACACCACCCTCGATGAGGTGTTCTATCAGTCGTTCCAGACTCTCTATGTCCAGTGTCTCATTGTCCTTCAGCGGGGTTACCAGTGGCGGTATGATGCCGCTCAACGGTTTTTTGAATGTCGTTTCCATATCCTTATACTTAATTACGTTTATATTTTATATATAAAAAGACGTTCAACGCCTCATTTTGTCCCCTTCCGTAAAATAATTCATCATTGATAATGGGTAATTGATATATTTTTAGTAATTTTGCACCCAAAATTGTAACAGAGTAAATAGTCAAAACAATAAATTGTCAAATAGTAAATAGTCAAATAGTAAATCGATATGATGACAGCCAACGAGATTCGCGACTCATTCAAGAAGTTCTTTGAGTCGAAGCAACACGCCATCGTGCCCTCTGCACCGATGGTTATCAAGGATGACCCCACGCTGATGTTCACCAACGCAGGTATGAACCAGTGGAAGGATATTATATTAGGTACACGCGACCCGGAGCCCCGTCGTCGTGCGGATACTCAGAAGTGTCTGCGCGTCAGCGGTAAGCACAACGACCTGGAAGAGGTAGGTCATGATACTTACCACCATACCATGTTCGAGATGCTCGGCAACTGGTCGTTCGGCGACTACTTCAAGGAGGGCGCCATCGACATGGCTTGGGAGTATCTGGTGGATGTGCTGAAGCTCGATCCCAAAGACCTCTATGTTACCGTGTTTGAGGGCTCACCCGAGGAGAATATCCCCCGCGATGACGAGGCTGCCAAGTTCTGGGCTAAGCACGTGCCGGCTGACCACATCATCAATGGCAATAAACATGACAACTTCTGGGAGATGGGCGACACAGGTCCCTGCGGACCCTGCTCCGAGATTCACGTCGACAGCCGTCCCGAGGAAGAGAAGAAGAACGGCCCTACGGGTCGCGAACTGGTCAACAAAGACCACCCGCAGGTCATCGAGATATGGAACATCGTGTTTATGCAGTTCAACCGCAAGGCCGACGGCTCTTTGGAGCCTTTGTCGATGAATGTCATCGACACAGGTATGGGCTTTGAGCGTCTGGTACGCATGCTGCAGGGAAAACACTCCAACTACGATACCGACATCTTCCAGCCTATCATTAAGATGGAGGAGCAGCTCACCGGCCTCTCTTATGAGACCTATGAGGCCCATGAGTCTAATAAGGCTAATGAGCCTAATGGGGCCAATAAGGCTGATGAGTCCCAAGAAGAAATCAACGTTGCCATGCGTGTCTGCGCAGACCACCTGCGTGCCGTGGCTTTCTCTATTGCCGACGGCCAGCTGCCCAGCAATGCCAAGGCCGGCTATGTCATTCGCCGCATTCTGCGCCGTGCTGTGCGCTACGCCTATACCTTCTTAGGTCAGAAGGATGGTTTCCTGTTCCGTCTCGTTCCTACATTGGTAGCCGAGATGGGTGACGCCTTCCCTGAGCTGAAGGCCCAGCAGGAACTCATCACCAAAGTTATTAAGGAAGAGGAAGACTCCTTCCTGCGCACCCTTGACAAGGGCATCCAGATGCTCGACAAGGCTATGGCCGACATCAAGGCTGCTGCTCCCGTCACTACTCCCGACGGTTCTCCGTCGGGTTCCTCTGGTCTCGTCCTCGACGGTGTTCAGGCCTTCCGCCTCTTCGACACCTATGGCTTCCCCCTTGACCTCACGGAGCTGATCTGCCGTGAGAATGGTTTTACCGTTGATGAAGAGCAGTTCAACATCGAGATGCAGAAGCAGAAGGATCGCGCCCGTAATGCCGCCGCTGTCGAGAATAGCGACTGGGTCACTGTTGCCACCACTCCTGAGGTTTCTTCCTCAGGCGAGCAGCAGTTCGTAGGCTACGACTATACCGAATACCCCTGCCACATCCTGCGCTACCGCAAGGTGACACAGAAGAAGAACGAGTTTTACGAGCTGGTACTCGACTACACACCGTTCTATGGCGAGATGGGTGGACAGGTCGGCGACCAAGGCGTGCTCTGCAACGAGGCCGAGACCATCGACATTATCGATACCAAGCGTGAGAATGGTCAGAGTGTACACATTGTCAAGAAACTGCCTGCAGATCTCACGGCGGAGTTCATGGCCTGTGTCGATACTGACAAGCGCGATGCCTCGGCTGCTAACCATACCGCTACCCACCTGCTCGACTATGCCCTGAAGCAAGTGCTGGGCGACCACGTGGAACAGAAGGGCTCATTTGTCGGCCCTCATTCCCTGCGTTTCGACTTCTCGCACTTCCAGAAGGTCACCGACGACGAGCTGCGCCAGGTGGAACGCATGGTGAACGACATGGTTCGTCAGGATATTCATATCGACGAGCACCGCGACATGCCTTTCGAAGAGGCTAAGCAGTTAGGCGCTATCGCCCTCTTCGGTGAGAAGTACGGTGATAAGGTGCGTGTGGTACGCTTCGGACCGTCATGCGAGTTCTGCGGTGGTATTCACGCTACCAGCACGGGTCGCATCGGATTCTTCAAGATTCTCAGCGAGAGCAGTGTGGCTGCCGGCGTACGCCGTGTTGAGGCCGTCACTGGCCGTGACTGCGAGGAGTATATCTACTCCTACGAGAACACCATCCAGCGTATCCGCTCGTTCTTCAGCAACGGACAGGACTTGTTGGGCGTCATCCAGAAGTATGTCGACGAGCACGATACGATGAAGCACGAGCTGGAGCAGTTCCAGCAGCAGGCTGTTGAGACGTTGAAGGAAAAAGTCGTCAGCAAAGCTCAGAATATCAACGGTGTACAGGTCGTCAGAGCCATTCTGCCCATCGAGGCCCAGATGGCCAAAGACCTTGTCTTCAAGGTCCGCGAGGCTATCCCCGAGAACCTTGTCTGCGTCATCGGTTCTAAGTTCCAGGGCAAACCGCTGCTCAGCGTGATGCTTTCCGACGATATGGTGAAGGAACACCAGCTCAACGCCGGTCAGATGATTCGCGAGGCCGCCAAACTCATCCAGGGTGGTGGCGGTGGTCAGCCTCACTATGCTTCGGCAGGTGGTAAGGATGTCGATGGACTTTCTGCTGCTGTCGACAAGATTGTCGAACTGGCCAATCTGTAAGAGATAAGAAGTAAGAGGTGAGAGGATGGCTTTACGTCGGAGTATTCTTTCTGGAATACTTGTGTGGCTCCTTGCCTCACAAGTCTATTCTCTTACCTCTCACCTCTCAGCTCTTACCGCTGTTTCCGATCCGCATAGTCTTAAACTGATGGGCATCTCGCTGGCGGGTGTCGTAGATAGCGTTTCTGCGCGTCTGCAGACCGCCGGCTGGCAGCCTTGGGGAAAGTCGGGAGACGGCGAGGACTTCTATTTCCGCGGAATGTACTATGGCATTCGTGCCAAGCTGATGGTGACCATTACCCCTGAGACGCATTTGGTGAACTCGGCTTATGTCACCATTGGTCCCTACAGCACACAGCAGATGCTGGAGCGCAACTTGCAGTATTTTCTGCTGAAACTCAATCAGGCACATGGGGGATTGGAGGAGCGTCATGATGCGTGGCTTTTCATGGACGATAACGGTAGCATCAAGCTTTCTGTGGTCGATAATGACAACGGATCGCGCGACATCAGGGTGCTGTACGTCGTGGAAGGACCTTATTACAAGGATGCAGTCAACATGGGACTGCACGGACCTGTACAGGAGGTTGTCACCGAAAATGCCGTCAGTGAGGATCAGTTCATGCACTTCTCGCAGGACGGACAACTGGAGAATGCCGACCTGCAGGAACGGCAATATGACAGCAACGGATACTTGCGAAAAGCCCGCATGACGGAGAAAGAAGGCTATAGTCTTGTCAATTTTGAGTACGACAGTCTCTATCGCTTGGTTCGCCGTACGTTGGAGAACCCTGTGGCTGGAATCTCTTACGTTCATGAATATACTTACAATGCCGATGGTGAGCTGCAGTCAGAGACTCAGAAGGTATGGCAGAACGAGGAGTGTGTCTTGAGTATAACACTGTATAATAGTTACCTGACCCGCGACAAGCAGGGCAACTGGACTACCAACTCGCTGCAGTTGAGCTATTGGGAGAAGGGGACTCAGAGCCAGCGCACCACCGTCCTACAGAAACGTACCATTGCCTATTGGGAATAACCACTTTCCTCATCATACCCATAAAACCCATCAGACCCATATTACCACTATTTGCCCTATGAAACCTCAAGACATAAAAGTGATAGCCTTCGATGCTGACGACACGCTATGGGACTGTCAGTCATGGTTTGACGAGGTGCAGCAGAAGTGCTGCGACCTGTTGGCGCCATGGGCTACAGCCCGTGAGGTCGGACAGGGACTTTTCGAGACAGAACGCCGTAACTTGTCATTGACGGGCTATGGCACCAAGGCCTTTACCTTGTCGCTCATCGAGAATGCCGTCCGCATCAGTCATGAGCAGCTGACGGGTGATATCGTCATGAAACTGCTGGACTTAGGCAAGGAACTGCTTAACTTCCCAACAACACCGCTGCCAGAGGTCGAAGATACCCTGCAGCGCCTGTCCGAACTGCGCCGTTTCCGCTTGGTGGTATTCACCAAAGGAGAGTTGATGGATCAAGAGGGCAAACTGAGACGCTCTGGACTGGAACAGTACTTCTCGCACGTCGAGACTGTTTCTAACAAAACGGAAACGGAGTATCGTCAGTTGTGCGAGAACCTCGGCGTGGCTCCCGAGGAAACACTGATGGTGGGCAACTCGTTCCGCTCTGACATTGCCCCCGCCTTGGCTGCAGGAGCCTGGGCTGCACACATTCCTTACCACGTGGTGTGGGAACTGGAGAAGAGCGAGGAGTTCCCGCACGAACGACTGCGCAAAATCACACACTTCGGCGAATTGCTGGAAATCGTATGCTAACGGCTACGAACAAACTCCCTATTATTATATATATAAGGTATACGCGAAGTACAGATAATTGAATGCCGTCGATGCTGCTGTAGGGTAGTGCGCCTACCCATGCCAGGCCTCGCTCCATCGTCACCACGACTGCGGTCAGAACCTTGGCTACGAGGGTAGCCGCCCATGTCCACCAGTTGAAGACGACTAATGCTAACGTCAGGTAGAGTACCACGGTAGCTAACGGGATGACGATGAAGTTGCTCAACAGAAACCATACGGGCAAGCGTCCGAAGTAGTAGGCTACTAATGGTGCCGTACCAATCTGGGCGGCAGTGCTGACGGTGACAAGTCCCCATAGGTTGCTCAGCCAGTGGTGACGCTGTTGGACGTGCAACGGAATGAGCCCATTGAGCAGTGGGTGCCACAATACGATGGATAATACGGCCATGAACGACAATTGGAATCCCACGTCGTAAAGCATGGAGGGACTGATGATCAGCATGATGATGGCCACGAAGGCTAATGTGTTGACCGACATTCGTTCACGATAGCCTAACGACAGTAGGGCATAGACGGTTATCATCGCAGCTGAGCGCGTCACGCTGGGCGATAGCCCGGTGAGTAAGGCAAAGGCCCAAATGGCCAGGACGATGATGACCTGCGACAGCAGGCGGAAGCGCATCCATCCCACCAATAGCGTGATGACGCTATAGATTATCATCAGGTGCAGTCCGCTCAATGCTAAGATGTGTGAGGCTCCCGCTACGCGATATGTCTCCTTGGTGTCCTTGTCTATCGCTTTCTTATCACCCAGCGTCATTGCGGCTACGACACCGTATGCTTCGTCGCCCACACCCCATTCGTGATATTTCTCCAGCAATACGCTGCGCCACTCCAAGAATTGCTGTCGCAGTCCGCTATCTCGCGTCTCCTGTCTCGTTCCTTCTGATTCCAAGCTCCTTCCGCCTAACGTCATTCCCAACAGAACGAAGCATAGCCAGATGCCCGCCGTCTGACAGCGCGGCCAGTGATAGAGTAGGGTGGTGACTGCTGCACCTGCCCCCAGTAGTATCAGGCCTAGTGTCCATCCGGGATAGGCGGTGCCTCCCAGTGTCCATTCGCAGAGACACTCGCTCATGGTGATGCCTGCTATCAGACATACGGCTAGCGGAAACAATGGTGCATGAATCTTCATGGGTACAAAGGTACGAATAAACGAGACAAATATGTATTGACATAGCGGTCAAAAGAGTTAAATAATCATAAAAGAGTGCTTTTTGCCTCCATTTTTCTTCCTTCATCTTTCATCTTTCATTTTTTAGTCGTACCTTTGCAGTCCGATTATTGGGGAGAGACTTAGAATCCCCGTGAATTGTTGCGGAATAGCAGTGTCTTTGGCCGGGCACGGTGGTTCGTGAGAGCAGCGGTTCAGCGCAGAAGTTAGACTACTTGCGGAGCGTTAGACCTTCGCCGGTGGTTGTTTGTGCGCATAAGAGAGAAAAGAATAATGTTTTTTAGTAGTAAAATTTAAAAAGAGAAATGAACACTTTAAGTTACAAGACTGTTTCCGTATCTAAGGAAGCTGCTCGCGAGCAGAAGGAATGGGTGGTTATCGACGCTACCGACCAGGTAGTAGGCCGCCTTGCCTCGAAAGTGGCTAAGATTATCCGCGGAAAGTACAAGCCCACCTTCACTCCCAACCAGGACTGTGGCGACAACGTTATCATCATCAACGCCCAGAAGGTGGTATTCACTGGTAAGAAAGAGACTGATAAGGTTTACACCCGCTACACGGGCTATCCCGGTGGCCAGCGTTTCAACACGCCTGCTGAACTGCGCAAGAAGCCCTTCGGCACAGAGCGCATCATCAAGCACGCCGTGAAGGGTATGCTGCCCAAAGGCCCCCTTGGTCGTGCCCTGCTGAACAATCTCTTCGTTTACGAGGGAACGGAGCATCCTCATGCAGCACAGAAGCCCAAGGCTATCGACATCAACCTCTACAAGTGATAAATTGTAAATTGTAAATCGTTAAATAGTAAATTATCAAGATGGAATACATCAATGCAATAGGTCGTCGCAAGAGCTCGGTAGCTCGCGTTTATCTGTCAGAGGGTACTGGCAAGATCACGATCAACAAGAAAGACATCTCAGTATACTTCCCCTCTGCTATTCTGCAGTACGTGGTGAAGCAGCCGCTGAACCTGCTGGAGGTTGCTGAGAAATATGACATCAAGGCCAACCTCGATGGTGGTGGCTTCACTGGCCAGAGCCAGGCTCTGCGTCTCGCCATCGCTCGTGCTTTGGTTAAGATCAATGCTGAGGATAAGAAGACTCTGAAGAGTCAAGGCTTCCTGACCCGCGATGCCCGTGAGGTTGAGCGTAAGAAGCCCGGTCAGCCCAAGGCACGTCGTCGCTTCCAGTTCAGTAAGCGTTAATCCAACTGGACTACGTTTAGTATCTAAACCGTTGGGATTCCTTTGGACTACCCTTCGGCTGATTCTGACAATCAATAGAATTAAAAAGAAAGTAAACAATTTAAGAAGAAAATCAAAATGGCAAGAACAAATTTTGACCAATTGCTGCAGGCTGGCTGTCACTTCGGCCACCTGAAGCGTAAGTGGAACCCCGCAATGGCTCCTTACATCTATACTGAGCGTAATGGTATTCATATCATCGACCTGCACAAGACTGCAGAGATGATTGACACCGCTGCCGATGCACTGAAGCAGATTGCCAAGAGTGGCAAGAAGGTGCTGTTCGTCGCTACTAAAAAACAGACCAAGGAAATCATCGCCGAGAAGGCTCAGAGCGTTGGTATGCCTTACGTTATCGAGCGCTGGCCGGGTGGTATGTTGACCAACTTCCCGACTATCCGCAAGGCCGTGAAGAAAATGGCGAACATCGACAAGCTCATGCAGGATGGTACTTACGCTAACCTGTCAAAGCGCGAGCTGCTGCAGGTAACGCGTCAGCGTGCCAAGTTGGAGAAGAACCTCGGTTCTATTGCCGACCTGACCCGTCTGCCCAGCGCCCTGTTCGTAGTTGACGTTCTGAAGGAGCAGATTGCTGTTCGTGAGGCTAATCGTCTGGGTATTCCCGTGTTCGGTATCGTTGATACCAATAGCGACCCCAAGAACATCGACTTCGTTATTCCCGCTAACGACGACGCCAAGGACTCTGTAGAGGTTATCCTCTCTGCCTGCTGCGCTGCCATCAACGAGGGTATTGAGGAACGTAAGGTGGAGAAGGCTGATGAGAAGGCTGCCGATGCTCAGGCTGAGGCCGAGGCTGAAGAGGCCAAGCCCAAGCGTCAGGCCCGTCGTCCTCGTAAAACCGCTGAGGAGAAGGCTGCTGAGGCTCCCGCCGCTGAGGAGGCTGCTCCCGCAGAAGAGACCGCAGAGTAAGATTAAGAATTAACGATTAAACATTAAAGATTATTATGGCTATTTCAATTGACGATATCAAGAAGCTTCGCGCTATGACCGGCGCAGGCCTGGCTGACGTAAAGAAGGCACTGACCGAGGCAGAGGGCGACTTCGACAAGGCTAAGGAGCTGCTCCGTGAGCGCGGCCTGGCTATCGCTGCTAAGCGTAGCGACCGTGAGACCTCTAATGGTTGTGTACTCGTAAAAGCTGTTGACGGCTTTGCTGCCATGCTCGCCCTGAAGTGCGAGACTGACTTCGTAGCTAATGGTGCCGACTTCATTGCACTGACACAGGCCATCCTCGATGCTGCTATCGCTGCCAAGGCTAAGGACATTGAGGCTGTCAAGGCGCTGACTGTCAATGGTCAGACTGCCCAGGAGGCTGTTACCCAGCGTTCGGGTATCACTGGTGAGAAGATGGAGCTGGACGGCTACCTGACTCTCGAGGGTGACAACATTGAGGTTTATGACCACATGGGTAAGCACACCCTCTGCACAATGGTACAGACTAACAAGCCCGCTGCCGAGCAGGGTCACCTCGTTGCCATGCAGGTTGCTGCTATGAAGCCCGTTGCTCTGGACGCTGCCAGCGTTGACCAAAAGATTCTCGACGAGGAGTACAAGACTGCTGTTGAGAAGACCAAGCTGGAGCAGGTAGAGAAGTTCGTTGAGATGAAGCTGAAGAAGGCTGGACTGAACCCCAACCTCGTTGACAGCGATGACCACATCGAATCGAATATGGCTAAGGGCTGGCTGACACAGGCTCAGGCTGACGAAGCTCGCAAGATTAAGGAAGAGGCTAAGGCTGAGGGTGAGGCCCAGCTGAAGATGCCGATGATTGAGAACATTGCCAAGGGTCGTGTTCAGAAGTTCTTGAAGGAGAACTGTCTGGTTGACCAGGAGTTCCAGTTCGGCGACGGCGACAAGGCTACTGTTGCTCAGTGGCTCGCTAAGCAGGACAAGGATCTGAAGATTATCGCTTTCAAGCGCTTCACCCTCGTCGCTGACTAATCAGCAGGAGACAAATATCAATAATAATAGGCGAATCGCTTGGCGGTTCGCCTTTTTCTTTTTATCTTTGCAACCGACAAGGAAAGTCCCAGTGTGGACGATATCTGATACTAATCTGATATATACTTATGGAAACATTACTCATATTGCTGCAACTATTCATTGTATTGGCAATGATATTCATTGGTGCCAGAGTAGGCGGCATCGGATTAGGCATCTACGGCATGGTAGGTGTCTTTGTGTTGGTATTTGTCTTTGGGCTAGAGCCCGGTGCCATCCCCATCGACGTAATGCTCATTATAGTGAGTGTCATCACGGCATCAGCAGCCCTGCAGGCTGCAGGTGGTATGGATTATATGGTGAATATGGCAGCACGCTTTCTCAAGAAGCACCCCAGTCGTATCACTTTCTATGCCCCTCTTGTCACTTGGCTTTTTAGCCATTGGGCAGGAACGGCACATACCTGCTATGCGTTGTTGCCCATTATCTCCGAGATAGCCCGCAAGGACAAGGTGCGTCCCGAACGGCCATTGAGCGTCGCCACCATCGCTGCATCGTTAGGTTGTACGGGTTCGCCTGTATCAGCAGCAACGGCAGCCATCCTCTCGCAAACACTATTGGGCGACAAGGGAATTGGTATGAAGGACATTCTCCTTGTCACCATTCCTGCTTCCATCATCGCCATTCTCGTGGCATCGCTGGTACAGAACTTTGTTGGCAAACCATTAGATAAAGACCCTGAGTATCAACGCCGACTGCAAGAGGGGTTGTTTGCCAATCCGACGATGGACGAGGAGAAAGTCATCCATCCGCGTGCCAAGTGGGCTGTGCTGGTATTCTTATTGGGCGTACTATTGGTGGTGCTTTTTGGTATTTATCCTGAGTTGCGACCATCCTTCGATGGTAAACCTCTGAATATGAACGCAACTATCGAGATGGTGATGATGAGTATTGCTGCCTTGATTCTGTTTGTGGGCAAAGCCAGTGTGACCGATGCCGCCAAAGGCAATGTCTTTGCCTCTGGAATGAATGCTATGGTGGCCATCTTCGGTGTCGCATGGATGGGTAGCACCTTCTTTGAGGGCCATCACCAGGCCATACTCGGCAGCGTCGAGGGTGCTTTCGTTGCCTATCCGTTGCTCTTTGCCCTGCCGCTGTTCGTCTTTAGCATTATGCTCTTCTCGCAGGCAGCAACGGTCAAGACGCTTTATCCCGTAGGACTGGCTATGGGCATTCCACCCCTCATCCTGTTGGTATTGTTCCCCGTTGTCAACGGCTATTTCTTCGTGCCAAACTATCCCACGGAGGTCGCAGCCATCGGTTTCGATCGTACGGGAACAACGCGCATCGGCAAATACGTCGTCAATCACTCCTTCCAGTTGGCAGGCTTCATTACCACTTTTGTCTCTATTGGTGTGGGATACCTGATAGTGGAAATGTTTTACTAACACCTCTCACTTCTCACCTCTTTCATACTGCCAAAGTTCTAGCGAGTTGATGATGTTCTGCCACAGGACGTAGCAGCCGGCACCGATGGAGGCCACGGGGTGTAGGTACATGTAGGCAACCCAGATAGATAGGGCAGTGTTTTTCTGAAACAATGCTTGACCGGCGTTGACTTCCTCGCCGAGGTGTCGACCCACTATGCGACCTATGCCGAACTGCACGAAGCATAGTGCGAACGTCGCGGCGGCAATGCTTAACAGGAGGGTATGGGAGGCTTCGCTGTGTATGATGTTCTTGACCGTGATACCTGTAGTGATGCTCAGTGAAATGGCCCAGCAGTAGAAGCTGAGGTTGGGCATGCTGACCACCCAGCGGCATAGCGCCTTCAGATGGTGTTGGATTATCCAGCCCAACACCAACGGTAGTAGCAGTACGATGCTCACCTTCTGTAATATAATAAGGAACGCGTCGAAGAACGGTACCTGTACGGCTTGTTCCAGCATGGGGAATACCAGCGGAATCATGAGTGCCGATGCCAATGACGAGATGAGTACGTAAGTAGTCATCGTCGATATGTTGCCGCCCAGCTTGCCCACCACCACTGGTGATGCTGAAGCCGCCGGTCCGATGATACATGTCAGTACGGCTTCCCAAAGTAGTGAAGAGTGAAGAGTGAAGAGTGAAGAATCCTCTTCTGCTTCAATTTGTTTTGACCACAGGATGATGGCAATGTTCGCGGCAACCAATAGCAGTTGTGCCACGAGGATGCCCGTGTGCCAACGATGTGGCAGCATTTGGTGGAAGTCCACCTTGCAGAACGTTACCAGCAGCGTCAGGAAGACGAACAGCGGGAAGATAACGTCGAACACCGGCGCCAGCTCGTTACCCAGCTCGTCCAACTGTGGCACGTAATTGAATGTCAAATAACAGATAGTGCCCACGCAAATGGCTACGGGCAGCGTCCATTCTTTCAAAAAAGCAATCATCTTCATATTTCGGACGCAAAGGTAGTAATTTTTTTTGTAATTTACTTGGCTTTTTGGTCAAATTGTATTACCTTTGCAGCATTGGACTAAAACATTTAAGATTACTATGAAGAAATTGTGCTATGGCCTGTGTGCTATCCTAATGGGTGCGACACTATTTTCTTGTGCGGGTAAATCACAGTCGGATTTGCAGCACAAGGTAGACTCTTTGCAGACATCTTTAGAGAACATGACCACCGACTACCATCAGTTAGGTGAGGCCCTCAATGTTATCTCCGTCGGTCTTGACAGCATATCTATGATGGAGTCGGGACTGTTTAATCCCAGCAAGGAGAGCCCGCGTCCCAATCAGCGTGAAATCAAGGAAAAGCTGAATCATTTCAAGGAGACGCTGAAATCGCAACGTGAACGCATATCGCTCCTTGAACAGCAGTTGGGCGCCAGCACCAACGAAACCCGTAGCCTGCAACGTATCGTTGTTGTGCTGAGAGCCCAGCTGACTGAGAAAGAAAGCCAGATAGAGGCTTTGCAGAAGGAGTTGGGGAACAAGAACCTCACCATAGATGATTTGCAGTATCGTCTGAAAACCATCTCGCAGCAATCGGAAGACCAGGAACGCCTGATTACGATGCAAAACAAGATTATGGAGACCCAGGACAAACAGCTGTACGAGGGTTATGTAATTATGGGCAAGAAGTCGGATTTGAAGAAGGCTGGCTTGTTGAAAGGCGGTTTCTTGAAGAAGTCGACGCTTGATGTGTCTTCGGTTGACAAGAGTCTGTTTCAAGTGATTGATACGCGTGTCGTTACTGATATAGCCATCAGTTCGAGCAGTCCTAAGTTGTTGACCCAGGTTCCGGAAGATTGTTATTCCATTGAGAAAACCGGCAAGACATCCGTCCTGCGCATTACCAATCCCGCTCGTTTCTGGGAAGTGTCTAAATATCTGATTATACAAACAAACTAACCAAATATTCTATAAAGTGATGAAAAAAGTATTATTGCTGATGCTTGCCATGTGTGCGGCAAGTATTGTTTGTGTGGCTGCGGACAAGAAGAAAGTCCAGCAGAAAGCTATCCCTATGGGCTTTGACAATATGTCGTTTGCCGTTTTTTACCATAACGGTACAAACATCTTTGAGCTGAAAGGCAAGCCTTTGTTTGAGGGTCGCGGCATCTTCGACCTGAAACTGAATCCCTCGAATACTGCTGTTGCCACTTTGCAGAAGGATAAGAAGGGTAGGACAAGCGTCGTGTTGAATGACATCAATCCGAGCCATCCTGAGAGCCGTCGCTCGTTCCCCATTTACAAGGATAAGGACAACCAGCCTATGGCCATTGCCTATTCGGCTGATGCCAAGCGACTGGCCATTGCCTATGCGAACCAGAAAATCAATATCTTTACGCCGACCATCAAGGTGATAGGGGCTACCTATACTTCGGCTCTTGTCCCCACCAAGATGGCCTTCAGCGACAATAACTACTTTCTGGGTGCCGCTGCCGGCCGTTCGCTGGAGATATGGAATCTGGACAAGGGTACGGTGCGTAAGACGCTGACGATGGAGAGCAATATCCGTGACTTCTGCTTTTCTAACCAGAGTTCCAACCTGATGGTGCTGACGGCCGATGCGAAGTTATTTATCTATGACACCAAGACCTTCGACCTGTTGTACACCATCGAAGATTTGGGCGAGGCCATTGCCTGTGTACCCAATAACAATGGTAAGTATGCCGCTGTTATTAACAACGACAAGCTGATCAGCGTCGTCAACATCTTCGACCCGTCAGAGCGTCACATGATTACCGACGAGGTTGGTGGTATCACCACTTGCCGCATGGTTTACCACGAGAGCAAGGGTAAACATTATATCATCTACAACAATTTCAATTCCATAGTCTACGAAGAGGTTGAAGGTCTTAAACCTTACTACAACCAGATGATGACCACCCAGCTGAACGAGCGTATGAACCAGTGGATGAAGCAGATGCCAGGAGAGTCGATGGCCGACTATCAGCTGCGTGTCAACGACTCCACACGTGTCCAGCAGGCTCAGGCTATTGAGCGTGAACTGGCCACCCAGATGGCTACCGGTATGCTGGAGTCGTCGGAGATTTCTGTTGGTAACTACAATCCCAATACGCGTAGTCTGGCGTTGAAAATCAGCAATATGCCCGACATTCTCATAGGTGTTCCTATGGACGAGGTGGCAACCTTCGGCGACGGCTCCAAACTGCAGTTTCGTAACGCCAAGTACGCCCTGAACCCTGACGATAAGTTCGAGTTGGTGTACGTTGAGGTATTCAATCCCGAGAACGGAAAGACCTATGTATTCGACAACCTGCAGCGCAAGTCTATGTCGCAGCTGACGATGGATACCGACTTTGTACCTCTGGAGATTATCCAGAAGTCGAATATGGAGGAGACAGCACTGATGAACATTAAGGAGGACATCTTCAATTTGGCTAAGCAGGAGAATCTGCTTTCCGACAAGACCCACATCTCGGTGCAGACTGGCGTAGTCAATGCTGTGAACGCTGATGGTCAGCGTATTATCAACTATAATGTCGACTTTACCTACGAGGTCGAGGAGGAATTCTCTGCCCGTGACGACTTTAAGCCCGGCCGTTACCATGTTGAGGAGTCGAATGCTGCCATGATTATGCTGAAGATTATGACCAAGGCCTTCGAGAACGACTTTGCCAAATACATGGTTGCTGGCAAGCAGGTGAAGATCAAGGTGAAGGGTAGTGCCGATGCATCGCCCATCCACCGTGCGTTGGCCTATGACGGTCGCTATGGCGAGTACGACGGTGAGCCCGTTTACATGAACAACGAGCTGACCAACCTGTCGCTCACGAAGAAGGACGGTATTGCCTCCAACGAACAGCTTGCCTTTGCCCGTGCCCTGGGTGTACAGAACTACATCGAACACGAGATTTCCGGTTTCAGTGAGATGAAGCGCGATTATGAATATCATATCGAGGTTTCTAAGGAGGAAGGTAGCAAGTTCCGTCGTATCAGTGTACAATATACTTTCGTCGATGCATTCTAAGACAATTCATATCTTTTGCCTGTTCCTCATGCTGGCGTGTCCGGCATGGGGACAGGACGAACCAAAAGTCCAGTCGGAGGTTCAGCCTGAAGTCCAGCCAGAGGTCAAGACAGACCCCTATAAAGACTATCAGGAGCTGCTGCTGATGGTCAGCGACACGGCCGTCAGCAAGCCGCAGTTCTACGACTATGCCCTGGCCTGTTGTCGAAAATATACAACCCTGCTTCATGCTACGTCCAGCGACCTGGAAGGCTATAATAAGCTGAAGCTGGTCATGAAGTCGCTTTATTCCTTCGTTCGTTCGGGTGCAGGCTATTACTCGCAACAGGGCCAGGATTCCATTGCACTCATCCAAGCGCAGACAGCGGTGGACGTTGCCATGCTGAAGGAGATGGCCGACCAGGGCATACGCTCTATGCCCGACTATCCCAACTACGTGCTTTTCGTGGCGTCGCGCATCTTCAACGCCAGGCGTTACGAAGAGGCTGTCAAGTATCTGACGGAGTATATCAACGTGACTGATGCTTCCCTGCATCCGCGAGTATTGGTTTATCTTAACGAGGCTGAGAGTATTGTGGCCCAGCAGCGCAAGACCAAAGGCATTCGGACTGACGTCAACAAGGATGCTCCCGACTTCGACCTCTTTGCCCGTGAGTCTATTCGCCGTGGCATGGACAAGTGGAAGCAGAAGGATCCCTATGAGACGGTGGCTGAATACAAGGCTCGCGTAAACGAAGAAAATGCACGTGCCAAGCAGCTCGAGCTGCAGAAAATCCTGATGGATGAGTATGTGCAGCGCTTTGCCTGTCAGATAGACATCAACGACTTGCAGCTGAAACCCTATGATGCTGACAACCAGTCGTTCCTCATTGGTTCGCCTTATGGTGACATCGTCCTTGTTGTGCCCCGTACCAACAACGAGGCGCGCGACTTTGCCGAGAACTGGGCTGGCATCAAGGTTTACAACCAGCAGTTTGCCATTGCCAACCACAAGCTGGCGCTGGCCGGACTGACTTTCTCCACACCGATGGGAAAGGTCTACCAGTATGACAACAGCAAGGCACTGGCCTATAACGAGACGCAGATCGATGCTAATTTCAAGGACTTGGTGGACTATAGCCGGCTGGTCAATTCGGATGACAACGCCCAGAACACCGTCATTACGCAGCAGGAGATTGCCGTTGGTGTACCTGATGTAGACATCAATATCCCTGAGTATAAGCGTGTTAACGACAAGACCTTCGCCTTCATCATTGCCAACGAGAAGTACACGCAGGTCGCTCCTGTTCCGATGGCCGGCAACGATGGCCGTGTCTTCGCACAGTACTGCGAGAAAACCCTTGGCCTGCCCAAGGAGAACATCATCCTCTATACTGATGCCACCTATGGCAAGATGATTCGTGCCGTACAGGATATTAAGAACATTGACAAGGCCTACGACCAGATACGCGTCATCTTCTATTATGCAGGCCATGGAGTGCCCAACGAAAAGACCCGAGACGCCTTCCTGCTGCCCATCGATGCCGACGGAACCCACACCGAGGTGTGCTATCCGTTGAAACGACTCTATAGCGAATTGTCCTCTCTGCAGGCATCCTCGGTTGTTGTATTCCTTGACGCTTGCTTCAGCGGTTCGTTGAGCGACGGCTCTTCGTTGCTCGGTGCTGCCCGTTCCTTGGGTCTTAAGGCTCGTCAGGCTACCCCCGAAGGTAAGATGGTAGTGCTCAGTGCAGCCTCTGGCGATGAGACGGCTTATCCTTATGCCGACCATGGCCACGGACTCTTCACCTACTTTCTGCTGAAGAAATTGCAGATTTCGAAAGGCAGTGTCAATCTGGGTGACCTGTCCTCGTATATCATAGAGAATGTCAAGCAGAAATCGGTGCTTATCAACCGCAAGATTCAGACACCGACGGTGTCCTATCCTGCTGCTATCCAGAGCTCCTGGGCCAAGATGAAACTAAGATGAGAATAACAATATGATAATGACCAAGAGACTACGACTAATGCTGGCTCTTTTGTTGCCATTGGCCGCGATAGCACAGACTACCGAGCTACGAGGCGAGTTTACCTACTATGCCGATCCTGGGCAAACCATCAAGGAAGCCAAGGCTGCAGCTATTGAGAACGCGCGCATTGCCGCATTGGGAAAGGAGTTCGGAACACTCATCACACAAGATGTGCTGAGTCAGGAGAGCACAGACCGCGACAGCTACTTCATGCAGCTCAGTACAGCCGAGGTGAAGGGCGAGTGGGTGAAGGATCTGACGCCACCGGAAGCCAAGGTGGTGGACACTTCCGATGAAAACATCATCGTCATTCAGGCGCGTGTCCACGGCATAGCACGGCCTCTGAAGAATGAGGCTGCTGAATTTGATGTCCTGACGTTGCGCAACGGCACCACTCGTCGCTATCAGAGTACCGACTTCGTAGAGGGTGATAAGTTCTATCTCTATTTTAAGTCCCCTGCCGACGGCTATGTGGCTGCCTATCTCATCGACGAACAGCGACAGGTACTCTGTCTGCTGCCCCACGAGAATAGCACCAACGGCCAGCAGCGCGTGGAACACGGCAAGGAATACGTGTTCTTTTCCGAGCAGCACGACCCTGAGTTCAACTATCAGGACGGCATGCAGGTTTACTGCTCCGGCGAGCATCAGGAAATAAACCGCATCTATGTCATATTCTCTACCAAACCGTTCGTCAAGCCTGTCGACAATGCTGTAAAATCCCTTGGCATTGACGACCTGCTGCTGCCGCGCAGTCTTGCTCTGGGCGACTTCTCGCGCTGGATGGGTAAGGTGTATGGCCGCGACAAGAACATGAGTCGTAAGGTGCTCCGAATCAGTATTAAGAAGAAGTAACGATGTTAGTAAAGACCTACTGTGCGGCCGTCAACGGTCTGGATGTCAATACTGTCACTTGTGAGGTGAGCATGTCGCGTGGCGTGCAGTTTCACCTGACCGGACTTGCCGACGCGGCGGTCAGAGAAAGTTTCGATCGCATCAAGGCGGCACTAGTCAATAATGGTTACAAGATGCCCACGATGGACATCACCGTCAATCTGTCGCCTGCTGACATCAAGAAGGAAGGTTCGGGCTACGACCTGCCTGTGGCTATTGGACTTCTGGCGGCTAACGGCAAGGTGACCGACGAGCGGCTGGAAAAATACATGCTGGTGGGCGAACTGGGACTGGACGGTCATTTGCAACCCATCCGTGGTGCCCTGCCTATCGCCATCAAGGCCCGCAAGGAGAAGTTTAAGGGACTCATCGTACCTCGGCAGAACGTTCGTGAGGCAGCCGTTGTTAACCAGTTGGAAGTTTACGGCATGGAGACGCTGTTGGACGTCATCCAGTTCCTGAACGGCACCACGACCTACCAGCCCGAGAACATTGATACGCGCAAAGAGTTCTTTGCGCAGCAGGATCACTTCGAATACGACTTCAGCGACGTGAAAGGGCAGGAGAGTGTCAAGCGAGCCTTGGAGGTTGCTGCTGCTGGTGGGCATAACCTCATTATGATAGGCCCGCCAGGTTCTGGTAAGTCCATGCTGGCCAAGCGGTTGCCGTCTATTCTGCCTCCACTGTCGCTGGCCGAGAGTTTGGAGACGACACAGATACACAGCGTGGCCGGCAAGCTGAGCCGCGATACATCGCTCATCAGTCAGCGCCCTTTCCGTGCTCCTCATCATACCATCTCGCAGGTCGCCCTCGTGGGCGGCGGCAACAATCCCCAACCGGGTGAAATCAGTCTGGCACATAACGGCGTGCTCTTTCTGGACGAGATGCCCGAACTGTCGAGGTCGGTGCTGGAGGTGCTGCGCCAACCCCTGGAAGACCGCAAGATTAGTATTTCCCGTGCCAAGTACAGCGTGGAGTATCCTTGCTCCTTTATGCTGGTGGCCAGCATGAACCCATGTCCCTGCGGCTACTATGGTGATCCCACGCACCATTGCGTCTGCACTCCGGGACAGATTCAGCGCTATATGAATAAGATCAGCGGTCCGCTGCTGGACCGTATCGATATCCATTGTGAGATTCAGGCCGTTCCCTTCAAACAACTGTCTGAGATGCAGCCGGGAGAACCATCTGCCACCATTCGCGAACGTGTTATCAAGGCCCGCCAGATACAGACCGAGCGTTTCAGCTCCCTCCCTCTTGGGGAAGGTGGAGGAAGAGGTCCCCGTATCCATTGTAACGCCCAGATGACGGAGAAGATGCTTCATCAGTTTGCTGAGCCAGACGAGCAGTCACTTGACATGCTCCGCATGGCCATGGAGCGCCTGAAGCTCTCCGCCCGGGCCTACAGCCGCATCCTCAAAGTTGCCCGCACCATTGCCGACCTTGCCGGAAGCGAGAAAGTTGAGTCTGTGCACATTGCCGAGGCCATCGGCTACCGTAACCTTGATCGCGGCGACTGGGCAGAACGGGGAATATAAATTAAGGTATTAGCGGGCAAACAATCAATCAACTTACTTTTTTATTGATTCTGTAACGGACAAACAGCAGGAACGCCAACAGAACTGCCGCGCCGAAGGCGAGGGACAAAAGCGCACT